>ENA-OOZQ01000519-OOZQ01000519.1-human-gut-metagenome-genome-assembly--contig:-NODE-519-length-31278-cov-2.436537_pt1 | contig 31278 bp, 33 predicted proteins | sample MGYA00241188_ERZ501399 | MGnify/ENA primary metagenome ERZ501399 (study PRJEB25962, sample SAMEA2042658) | human gut metagenome | biome: human gut; feature: human-associated habitat; material: faeces... | reverse complement strand
GCGTTGATTGTACTCTGTTTGCCCATGATAGGTTATCAGCTTGCTGTCCTTGAGCCATAGCTAAGGTTTTAGCATTTTCAGCTGCCTGCATAGCGCAACAGTTGTTGTTACCTCCAAAGAGGTTTCCAAGGATTCCGCCACCGTTACCACAACCACATCCTCCGTTGTTTCCAGCGAAAGCTGCTAATGCAGTACCGATAATACCAAGTGTAAGTCCAGCGTTTGTTCTTCCTTTAGTACCGAACTTTGACTTAGCTTCGTCCATTGTTAGAAATTCTGCCATAATTAAATAAATTTACGATAAATAATACAATATCTGTTGAGGGCATAATATATAAATATACTATACTTCCAAATTCGATGTTGCAAAGTTATGTTAAATTCTGGACATTACCAAATTATTTAACACTCGTCAACAATTAATTTATTGCATAGGTGGTTTTAGTAATCAGGTACAAACAAAGAAAGGCCGCCTATTGGCGACCTTCTTAATGAAAACGTTATGAGATTATAATAATTATTCTGCAAGTAATCTTCCAACTAGAGCTTCAAGTCTTGCAACTTTGTCCTCTAGATATTTAATTTTAACCATAGCAAGTTCGTTATAGTTAACTGATTTGAATCCTTCATCATCAGTGTTCACCATTTCTGGATATACTTTCTCAAGCTCTTGAGCAATAACTCCATAACCATGATGTTCTTTGTCAGTTCTGTCAAATTCAACTAGTTTAACTTTGTCGGCATCACTTGCATCAATTTCTTTGACGTTAGCTTTAACTCTCGCATCAGAGGTATCGAAGAATCCTCCAGCAGCACTTATTGAACTACTTGACTTGACTGTATTGGAAAATACTACTTTGCCGTTAAATCCTATAGCCCCTTCCACCTCAATAGCAGCATTACTATCGTTAAACCTTATACTATTGCTACTATTATACATTTCAATGATACCTGTACTTCCATCTGCTGTTATGTAGCAATTATCCTTAGATTTATCACAAATAGCTACATATGACTTGGAATCTTTCTGTCCGACTTCTAGTCCTGATATTCTGTTAGTATTAGAAGTACCAGTTCCTATGCTAACCAGCCTAGTCATACCATTATTTACTGTAGAGTTAGCATTGTACTTACCTAAGCTGGTCATACCAGAGTAACCGTAAAGGGTGTTATATGCACCATAGGCTTCCACTATAATATTAGAGTTACAAACTACCCTAGAAGCTCCACTTGTTATTCTATTTTGATTGATATAGGCGGTGCTCCAATTATTTTCCTCGCCTATATCAGCGGTTAATATTACTACAGCGGACGGTCCTGCGCCCAACAAGAACGAATACTGTGGTGCATTGTCAGACACAATAACTGCGCTTCCTACCATATCAGACCCACTTCCTCTAGTCTTAGTAACAATAATATACCCCTGACTTAACTTAGTACTAATATTTAAAACCTCAGTTACTTCACCTGAAGTCATTGACGTTCTAGAGTTGCCAATTATATCCTCGAAGTTTAGGGTAGTTTCATATATTTTAACATCTCCACCACTGGTAGACAATACTCCATTACTAATACTTAATCCACTACCAACCTTTACTCCACCTAGAGTAGATGCTGAAGCTGTTGGAAGAGAATAATTGTTAGCCCCGCTAGCAATGCCATTTAATTTAGATTTATCAGATGCTGACATAAGTCCGGCTGACGATGTGGACGCATTACTATAAATTGGGATATTAACAGTTTTAGCAGCACTACCATTCCAAGTACCAGTTGTAGCTCCAGTAAATGTCAAAGAATTAGGAGTGGGAAGGCTAGTAGGAATTGTAGGTTTGTTACTTAAATCATTGTAACTACCTGAAGTAGCTACAGTAGCAAAGCTAGGTTTGCCTGTAATAGCACTCCATGCTACAGATGCTGCTGACCCATAGAATTGCCCATGAGTCCAAATTTCTTTAGAATCTTTAATATAAACTATAGATTGATAGTTAATGTCAGGAGCTCCAGTCTGAACAGTTCCAGTACCTCCTACCTGATATTGAGTATTAGAAGCATTGGCTGATAACTTCTGTGAGTTAAAAGTAGTTTTCTTATTAAAGTGAATTAATTTCTTATTAATTGCCATATCACTTAAATTTTAATCATTATAAAATAAAGGAGGGATGCTACTCCCTCCTTCTTGTACATATATTATAGTTCAACCCAATCCCATGCAGCTTCTAGTTTACCAATAGCGGCATTAAGTGAATCACCAGCAGCAATTGCACCTGTATCTGACGGTTTGGTATAACCAGTCATTGCAGTTACCTTATTAGAAGGAAGATTGGCTAGAGTAGTAGCTAGTGTAACGTTAGCAGAACCATCTAAAGAAACACTTCCAGTTACACCACCACTAACTGTGATAGTACGAGCAGTAGCCCATTTAGCAGCAGTATCAGCCGCGCCAGCAGTAGCAGGTTTACCAATACTAACTGTTTGTTTAAAACCTCCAGAAGAAGTTACGCTGAATGAGCCGTTTCCTCCAACGAACGTATAAGTAGTATTAGTATCAGCCCCTGGAATACCCAAAGCTGTAATATCAGCCTTAGTAACAGCGGTTACTGAAGCAACGTGGCTACTAGAATCTGTGCTGAATTTATAGAATCCAGAAGTCTTACTAGGAGCACCTCCAGCAGGGTGAGTATAAACTGTGTCCTTCTCTGCTTGCCATGCAGGACCACTAGCAGTGGCTTTCAATACGTATCCAGCAGTACCATTAGCTAGAGCTTTAACAGTAGACCCACCGTTACCTAAAATTACTGCGTTAGCAGTTAGGGATTTGCCAGTAACAGCACCGTCTAAGTTTCTCTGAATAACTGACCAGTCACCATTTGCAGCAGTCGTTCCAGATTTAACACAGATAATCATGTCACCTGCTTCACAACCTTCGCCCGCAAAGTTACCAGCAGCCTTAACTACGTAAGTATCTCCAACTGTGTGATTAGCTGGAAGTTCAGTTACATCACCGTCTGTACCAATAGTTCCTTTGAATCTAAGTGCTTGAGCAGCAGAAATCTTACTTCCAATCTCGTTAATTACAAATGCAGTAGTTGCAATTTGAGTAGTATTAGTTCCACCAGCAGCAGTAGGAGCTGTAGGAGTTCCAGTAAACGCTGGGCTTGTAAACATTGTAGCCTTAGATTCATTTGTTACGTTACCTAAGCCTACATCAGCTTTAGTAACAGTAACATTAGCACTAAGTGCATGTCCGTTTACAGTTCTAGTATTTGGAACAGCATTATCAGCCTTAGTACCTTGAGTAGCAGTTGCATATGCAGACGATGCTGTATATGCAGCAGAACCTAATCCTTTAACAGCAACATTAGTTCCGTCAATTGCAATAGTACCATTAGCAGAACCAGAAGCAGCCGTGGTTGCAGCACCATTAATTGTTACTTTACCAGTAGCATCAGCTGTAACTGTTACTTTACCAGTACCAGTAATTTGATGTGAGCTTCTTACTGCACCATTCTCAATTAAGTTCAAGAATGTAGTAGCATTAGTAGTTGCTGCATTAGCTGTAGCTGTAGCAGAAGCGCCAACAACATTCTTAGCTTGCCAGTTAGTAAATGAAGGAGCAGCTGGCATAGTCATTGTAGTGGTTCCTTTAGCTGTAACGTGTCCTTGTGCATCATAAGTAATGCTAGGAATAGTAAACGTTCCACCAAATGCTAATGTCTTACTATTATCACCTTTAGCTGTGCCAGCAGTTACTGAATTAGAGTGATTAATTGTAGTACCTTCAATAGAGATACCAGAACCTTGTGTGTATTTAGTATCTGTAGCGCTAATTGTTACTCCATCTGTTCCGACAGTGATATTTACATTAGAGCCTTTGTTGAATTTAAGAGTTCCGTCATGAGAAGGAGACTCTGCAACATTAGTACCGTCAGAAACTTTAGAGAAGGCCTTGGCAGCCTGTAAAGCTGCCACAGCACTCTCCAATGAAGTAATTTTGCCTTTGTAAGAATCGGGAATAGCGTAGAACGTTCCATGAGTATAAATCTCCTGTGCATCTTTAATGAAAACAATACTATTGGTGTATTGTTCTTGTAGTTCACTGGTAAAGGTGGACTTCTTCGCTACGTGTACAAACATTTTCTCCATTTTAATATATTATGTGTTTTATTCAGTTACTTCGTGCCAAGCCATAGCTGCGTCGATAGCTGTATTAATTGTCGAAACTACAGTAGTGGTGATTCCAACAAGTTTAGCCTCGTTAGCAGCAACTCTAACTTCTAGAGCATCAATATCTGAAGCGTTAGTGTCAATAAGTGCAAGTTTAGTTTCTGGAATCAGAGTACTACCTTCTACCTTATCAACTTTATTAGCTACTAAATTACTAACATCACTAACTTTAGTATCTGCATAATCTTTAGCCTGTTTCAGAGTATTAGCTAGAGAACCTTCAGCACTACCATTAATCTTAGCAATAGCTTGAGTATTAGTAGTAATTTTACCGTCTAATGCAGTATCAGCTGCTTCTCTTAAAGTCTTCTCTGCATCAACAGCAGCTGCAATTGCAGCATCTGCTTGAGTCTTATTGTAGTATGCAGACAGGTCAATAGCTCCACCCAGAGCATCCCATGCTGTACCAGTCCATGCCCAGTTAGTACCAGCTGGATGATTGTCATGAGCTTCCTCTACATTCCATACATCACCTGCTGCTGCATCACTAGGAAGTCCTGCATAAGTAGCTTTGGAGCCTTTGTATGAATATACAGAAGAAATTTTGCCCTCAAGGGTAGTAACTCTCCGTCCTAATACTCTACCTTGATTAGCTGACAATGCAGCAGTGGTAGAAGAAGAATTTAAGTTGTCAATAATCTCTACTGTCTGTGCAGCAGCAACGTCCATTTGTTTCCATCCGGAGTAATCTGCTTCCAGAATTTTATCTTTATCAACTAGCATATAAATTGCCTTATCAGCAGCAACGGCTACTAACAATCCATTATATACGTAGATAGTATCGCCATCATACGGCCAAGTCTCTTTATTAATAAGTTCAGACTTATTATCTACTAAGATTCTTGGGTCTAAAGCACCTTGAAGTTTAACCTCAAAGTTGGCTGCAAATTGGAATGTACCTTTATTTCTTGCCATATGTCAAATTAGAATTTAGCGATTAAAGTTACTGAACCTCTAGTAGAACCATTGTAAGTGTAAACTGAATAAGTTACAGGTGTGGTTCCAATAGTAATCTTTTCTTCTGTCTTAGTCCAGTCACTAAGTCCTATAACTTCCATGTTACCTGATACTGTGTTCAACATTTGAAGTTGAGTGACAGCTCTTGGCAGCTTGAATACCTGTGGAAGAGTACCAGAAGGTTGTAATTCAAATCTAGGAGTAGTCATAGCTCCAGTAGAAGCATTCCAAGCAATAAGAGCTTGTTTAACCACAGGCGTACCAGAAGAAGCTGTACTTGTAGATGCATACCAAGGATATGTACCATTAAGTGTGATAGCTGAAGAATTAACCGAACCAGCTGCAAGTGGAGTGCTATAATTGTTTCCTTTGTTATCTTTAGGTTGAGGTCCTTGCAAATAAGCTGCCTTATAAGTATAAGTAGTATTACCAAGCGTTACAGTAGTAGGCAGAGTTGTGTTAGACTCTTGTCCATTTACGAAGATAAATGAATTATCTGCATCTAAGTTACCAGACCTGTCTGCTTGTTTTGTTCCATTTAAGGTAATGGCTCCCTTATTAAGACTAGTGTTGAAGTTAGCAGCAGTAGGTGCAGTAGCTCCAACTTCTTGAGGAGTTGAATAACTCTTAAATGAGATGCTTGCAGTAGGAGCAGTAAATGTAGGATTAATAGTAGGGAACAGCAGTTCATCCCACATATAATCATATGTCTGTCCTTCCAGAGCACTTACCTTAGTTCCTTTAGCGATACCACCGACAGCATTAGGCATAGCTAAATCTTTGTCCTCAATAGCTGATGTATACTTACCGCTACCTACTTCAATCTCTGTTGTAGTGGTATCAGAGTAAGTAATGACCAGTTTGCTTTTATCAGAAGACAAGGCTACATTAGTAACGACTTTACCAGCAGCTAGAGCTCCTGTGTAAGCCTTACCATTCATAAGGATTTCATTGGTGTCTGTAGCAAAGTAAATCCCATCCTTGTGAGTAGTTTCAGCTACATAATTGGCTTTTAACCCTCTGTAAAATTTTAATTGTGCCATAAAATTTAATGATGTTATTTAATAAATATGTTAATAGGAAGCACAGTATTATCACTGAATCTTACCTCCCCGCCAGTTATTTCACCACTGGCATTCTTATACAAATCTACTCCAGTTGGAGTTATAGTTCCATATGTTTCCCAAGTTTCTCCATTCCAAGCATAGTTAGCACCGTCATTAATAACGTTGTAAATATCACCTACTTCTGGAGCAGAAGGTAAATACATACGAGTAGCTACAGACCCCTTATATCTAATAGCTGTAGAATCAGAAGATATAAGTATATCTCCATTACCGAGTACTGACTTACCATTAATCTTCTTAATGTTAACTCCACTAACAAGCTTATCTTGTTTAGTAGATAGTAAGTACTCCATAGTATCTTTCAATGTATTAATTGATTGTTGTATATGTGTTAAGTCAATAGATACATCTTCGGAACCGTCGTAACTAACTTCTCCTTCAGAATGCTTAACTGTTAAAGTTCCTACTGGATAACTCTCTGGTAAATCAGCGAGTCTGGTAGCTTTAGCAGTAGTTACTTCATTCCAAGTATAAGAAGTCAAGTCTGACATTAATGCAAGTGAATCAGTGTCTTCCCCTACTACAACGGCTGGTCTTGTATTAGTGTATATCTCCAGATAAGAATTAACATTACCAAGTTTAAACCCTCCGGAATTGTCAGATGATATTAAATTCTGAACACCGTCTCTACGATTAACCACAATTCCTTGACCTTCCTCTAATACTATATTACCATCAACCAAACTAACTTTATTGTCTAAATCACTTTCGATATTAGATATAAGAGCGTCAGTTTCTGATTTAGTATAATATAAGTCAGGGTCTAAACCTCCACCACCTTCAGAGGCATATTTAACTCCATTAAGGTAAATAGACTTAATATCCTTTATGAAGTAAATGGTATTAGGTTCTAAAGTCTGTAGTAAATACTCATCGTAAGTATCTACGGCTTTAATTCTTACTGGATATTCTGTACCTTCCCAACTAAATTTACAAACAACTCCTTTATCACCCTTAGTAATAACTATGTTAGAATCAGCATCAGTATCAACTACTAAGTCTGCCCTAACTCCAGAGTTTGAAGTTAATAAATCTACAGACCTATTAGTAATTGTATTATTAATCTTTAACTCTGATGCAATATTACCATTCTTAGTCTGAGTAATAATAGTATTAGTTATTTGTCCTTTAACTACAAAGTCTTCCAGAGACACTTCAAATCTATCTCCATTAGAAGCAGTAAGTATCAGCCATTCCTCATTCAGTGCATTACCGAATCCGTTATCTATATCCTCTTGTGTTATAAGATGTCTTTCAAACGAAACTATCTTAGTATCTTTATCAAGAAGGATTGATGATATTTCCTCACCACTTCCTCCTTTACCTATAACTCTAACCTTATTACCTTCTTCTTGAGTATCGAGTTCTACTATACCAGTTACCTGGGTAGCAATAGCATCTTTGATAGCTTTAGAAGAAGGAATAGAGTCTTCAACGTCTATTGAGTCCGACACCGTATATGGGCCATATGTTGTCCACAAATAGTCCAACTGGCTCATATTAGCGGGCCTATTAGGATACTGTTTCTTCATCACCTTCTACGTCAATCCAAGTTACTTCACCACCTATATCATCTGGAAGTTGTTCTTTAGGAACCTTTCCACTTACTAAATCTGCTTTAGACTTTAGTAGAATTTCAACTTCGGGCAAAGAAATGGCTCCAATCTGTGCTGGAGTGACTCTATGTGGATTGTTGAAATCTTTAAGGTGGCTATCAATATCACTTTGTAATTCACTAATAACAACATCCAAGGCTTTAGAATCATGTGTAATGTTATCGGAAGTACCTTTAACATACAGAGCATTTCCTTCTTTTACTAAGATGTTATCTTTAGCTGTATACAACCTAACGTCAGCAGAAAGCTTATCAGCGCCAGTTCCTAATGATAACACTTTCTCCAATTCTACTACCTTATCAGGAATAGAGTTATCAACTTCCCATTCTCTAATAAGAGTTCCAACTGGAATCCTAACTACTTGCTTATCACCAGTTAGAAGTTTAAATACTATAACTAGCTCTTCCGTATCTGGGTCATACTTAGCATCCTCTACGATAGCTGACAAACCAATTTGATGTTGCCCTATAACATTATCGTTAACCTTAATAGTTAAGAGTCCGTCTAAATATTCAGTAGTTAGTTTATAGAATAGACCGTCATTCTTTATGGTAATTCCGTTACCACTATCAGTAGATACCTTAACATTACCAGATATTGTAGTTCCAGTAATCTGTCTATCAATATCTAATTCAATGCTTGGAGTATCTTCTAGTGTAACCCAGTTAAAGTGAATAGCATGATTCACTAATTCGTCTAGCTTGCGCAGAGAATCCATTACAGATGTAGAGTCTTTAAGGTAAGTAGTTTCAGTATCAGGAACATAAGCTCCGTCTTCTCCCAAACCTACTCCTTCTTGTGTCTTATCGAGTTCGGCTTGCACCTTGTCAATATTACTCTGTAATTCCTCATCAGTGCTGTCTAGATTACCTAGATGCTCTCTAATTTTAGTAATTTCCTCTGCAATGTCCTTCAGACTGTTTAAGTCCTCTGGTACACTAGTATGGTCAACACTTCCCCAGATAGCATCGTCTGCTGTCTTTCTATCTTTAATTTCCTGCTCTAATCTAGTTATCAAGTCAGCTATAGTTTCATCACTCTTAGAAGTAATAAGTTTAGTAAACTCTAACTCATCGTTAGTCTCCTTTCTAGTGACCCAATATAGTGCTTGATTACCATCTCCGTCATTTTCAACTACCTTTAACAATCCCTTGTGTAAAATAGCATTCTCTTCAGGAGATGAATAAAATTCTTTCAGTTTCGCTTCAGTTTCGAAGATATAGTCAGCTTCTATAGGGAACGGACCACCTCTTCTAAAACTTGCTATAATTTCACTATATGCTCTCATACTTATTAAATGTTAGCTGGGTCAAACTTAAATGTTACCTCCAAGTTGAGAGTTACTAGAGACTCCTTGAATACATATATCTTATATATTTTACTATTTGACAATCCAGGAATTTCAAATGGGATATCACTAATAATGTCAAACGATTCAAGACCAAACTGTTGAGAAGGCGTTGTCATTTGAACTAAGTCTGGATATTCCTTAGGCATTGCTACAAATATTTGCTTAAGCTCTTTAGGACTTGAGAAATTATATTTGTGTTTGATTTCTGATACTAAGTCACCAGAACTGTCAATGCTATTGTTCTCTGGGTCTGATTGAACTAGCTGAAGTAAGTAATCATAATTAACATTAGAGGCTGCATACCATTTAGGTAAGATTCCTACAAATATGTCATATGCTACTTTAGTAGTACAACTAGCTTCCAGATATGTACCATTAGGATAGAATACTTTAAACGTAAAAGTAGTTTCTTCGTTAATAGGTAAACTCTTTACAGTCAACTGTCCTAATTCGAAATCGTCCTTAGTATATGTTCCAATAAGCTCATCGTTCTGCCATAATTCAGCATAAGATATCACTCCAGTAGAACCTCTAACGAATAGTTCAACGTCTACTATAGAACCCAGTAAAGCATACGCAGGAGCTTTAACATCTACAGATTTACCGTAGAAGATTGCATCCATAACCTCTTGAAGATTCAATTTCTCTCCTGGGTCAGTTTCATCTTCAACGAAGCCTACTGTAGTCTGAACTGGTCCACTAGTAATCCAAACAGGCTCTTCTACAATAGAAGCATCCAGTTGTCTCTTAGTTACTAATTCGTCATCTTCTACAGCATCTACTCCCTTCTGTGGGGCAGTAAATGGAACTGAACCATCACGAGGTACATAATGCTTACTATAGATTTCTTTAAGAGTTCCATGAGGGTCATATTGATTGATATGTTCCTCAATAGCCCCTCTAGCCGCATCAATTACCAAGTGATTAATAATTGCATCGATTTGAGCTCTTGAATAAGTCTCTGCTCTAGAGTAAGTTTCAGTCTTCCTGAAATAGTTGTTTAGTCTCTGATTAAGTAACGTTACAAATCCGTGAGGGTCTGCATCAACTAAATGTTTAAACATTACATCATCTACATATTTCTTAGTAGATAGATGCCCATCAGCTACTGGAGTAACTCCTAACTGTGGTTTTAAAAATGCAGTAGTTCCGTCACGTCTAACGAAATTCTTGATTAAGTCGTCAACTTGTTCTCTAGTATATAACTCTACCTTCCTATAAATCTGGTCAGTAGTTACATATACTTTAAGTATTTCCTCTACAAGAGGAATTATATTATGTGGGTCTGTTTTAGCTAAATGACTGTCCATTAAAGCAGTCACGAATCTCTTGGTTGTTAAATGAAAGTCTGTCAACGGGTCAACACCTGTTTGAGGTGCTAAGAATGGTGTGGTTCCATCCTCTTTAACAAAACCCTCCAGTTTACTTTCTATAGTAGGAATTATATTATGTGGGTCTTCAGTAGCTAGGTGAGTATCCATTGAGGTCTTAACTGCCTCTAATGTCTTTAAATCTGCTGAAGTCTTATCATAGACATCATTAATGCCAGCAGCTCCAAGATTAATTCTAGCAATTTGTTTATCTGACTCACTCTCAAACTCCCCTAAGCGGTAATCTACTTTCAGAAATTGTGAAGTATCAATTTGTTCGTTAACAGGATTGATACATTCATTTCCAGAACCACCTGGTGTTAAAATAGAGTTATCTGCCATTTATTATTAAGATAAAATTGTTCTACAAATTCAGACCTATTAACTTCATTCTCTTCTAGCAATTCGATGAGACTTATCTCTTCGAGAATTAGTTGGTAGTCATATCTATGCCCCCGTTCTAAATACTTAAGCAGTTCTTTGTATTCACAAATCACCTTATCTTTGAGAGCATCCACAGCCTTGCTCTGGCCATTTGCTGTATTCTGATTTACACAAGCCATTACAACCTCCTATTTGTTCTATGATTCGTTCAGCTTCAGCTAACTGATTAGATTGAACCATATATTTGATTACATTAATAGCCATCCAGACTAAATCTCTCTTGTAGGATAATTCGGCCGCTACAGCATTCTTACTCCAACATTTACTGAAACCTCTGCTATTAAATATTTGCTGGCACAAAGATATATAACATTTCTTAAGAAAACAAATAGACACGTAATTATTATATGTCCTAGAAATTGTAGTATCTTCTACGTTCCTCTCTACTATCTCATCTACAGTTACGGTCGTAGATGTGCCATTAAAATACTTATAGATGTAGATGCCGTCCGAATAGTACACAGTGGCATACATAGTTACAGCTGAACCAGCCGTTTTATCCATCTCTCTATCAAACCAATCTTTAGTCGGCAGAACTATATGATATACATTAAACCACCCATCAAACCCTACTGGCATAGTTACTGACTTATTACCGTCATCATGTAAAGTGTAAACAGGAAGTTGTATTTCAGGCCCATCTGCCTTATTATGTTGTAAGACATCAATAGATACAGTGTCAGAGTACTTGAATCTGTTCTTGACGATAACTGAAGAAGATTCAGGCAAATAGCCATTCTCTCCTGTACCAGTATCGTCAAGTATGATTACCTTACAGCTATCGTTAGTGCAAACTTTAATTTTTAATTCCATTATACGTTCTTCACTTCGTTATTCTGCTGATTCCCATCGTACAATTGGGCTATCTCAATATCTGTTCTTTTGGTGTCATTATCAGAAGTACTCTGCTTATAATCTCTATCAGCATTAGCCTTAATAATTCCAATCTCATAGTCATATTCAACCTTTTGTCTTTCAATAGCAATCTTAGCTTCATTAAGAGATGCAATCTTATTATTAAGCTGCTCTTTCTCTTGTTCTGCCTTTTGAAGTTGCTTCTGTAGCTCTTCGTTCTGTTGTTGCATCTGTGCAGTGTTCTGAGTTTCTTCTCTTCTCTTTTGAAATGCCTTAGACAATTTAGATTTAAGTTCAGTCATACTTCTGGCAGTCATGCACTCCATAGCTATGTCTGGGTCTAGTTGACCACTCTTGATGAACTCAATCATTAACTGTTGCATGTTCTGCATTTCCTCCATAATTCTACTACTAGCTATTACATGAATATCATAGTCAGTAAAAGTAAAATGTTCAGGGAGAGCAGTAAATACTTTCTGTAGTTTGTCACCTAGCACTAAAGTTCCAGTAAGTGGTTTATGTTTCCATACCTTCTTAGCACAATTAAGAGAATCAATCAGAATATCCTCTGCCAAAGTATCCATTTGCTGATAGTAAGATTTAGTAATGATATAAGAGTTTCTCATACCAGCCTTAACATTACTAACAGCATCCCTGGTTTCTATTCCATTTAATCTTTCTCTAAACACTCCAGTAATAGATGATGTCTGCTCTTCTAACATCTGCAATGCCATATTAAATGCCTGAATAGTGTCGGCCTTTAATAAGTCATCAAATCCGGCAAAAGAAGTATTGTTATTAAATGCCCTACCTTCTTGTGAAGTATCAATAGGAGCCACACCAGTCTTCTTATATGCAATGAATTTCTGCAATCTTTCAGTCAAGTCATCACCAAGAGCCATAGGTAGCATACTAAAGTCAATCCAGTCTCCACTAGTACCACTATTAGCAATTACATTGTCTCTAAAGAAAGTAATCAAATCATATTTGTCTTGAAGATGTGAACATGCAAGCACAAGTGAATATGGTTCGTTACTTCTGTTTACGAAGAACAAACCATTAACTGACAATCCACAGTGCGTAGGATTATCTTTAGTTCTAACTACATCAGGAGATTTACCAGTAAGAATGTAAATAGATTCCCCAATTTTGACTCCTTCATATCTATTCTCTACATAATCTTCTCCTTCCTTATCAACATCAATCCACTCAACTTCAAACACAGGTATTAACTTATAATTGTAAGTCTCATAGTAGTCGGTAGGGAATCCAGGTATTACTTCTTTACCCGCCTCGAGTCCGTCTGTAATAGGAGCTCCAGTAGCTTGATTGCTCATGGAACGTACATATATATAACTACTATCGTAATATCCCTCGAACATCTCCTCTAATTCATTGATGCTACTTGCATCTAATTGAGGACCATATTTATTAAGTATTTGTTGCTTAGTCAACCAACGTCTAATAACTACTCTATAGCTGTCTCTGACATATACAGATTCTGGATTTCTATCAACGAATACATTACGTGGGTCTAATACCTCTATTTCTATATTAGTTCTCTTCCTACTAGGATGAACCTGGTAAAAGCTCATGCCAGTTACTAGTAAGTCAAGTAACAGGTTCTTTAACTTAGTAAGTAAGTTAATATCTCTAGATTGGATTATATACTCAACAACATTCTGTGCAGCTATTTCATACTCGCTAACAAAGCTATTATTAATATCTTCTACTAACTTATTAAGTTGAGCCTCTACAGCCTTATCAGTTACTTCTTGTCCTCCTAAGAACGCTAGTATCTGATTGTTAAGATGTTGTTGTAAGTATTGATATACTTCTTTATTAATTTGTAATTCCTTATCTCTAGATATCTTAGATATAGTTTCTTTATCCTTGCATGACACTTTAGGCAGTAATGGAGTACCTAGGTATTCTCCAAGTAAAGCATCAACATGCTTCCTGATAAGAGGAGTAAATTCTATAGAAGTAGGATTACCTATTCCAAAATTCTCTTCTAGATACCTATATTGTTCGGCATCTCTATATCCATTATAATAATTATATGCTTTCTGTAATTTGTACTTAGGAAATACTAATTCTGACACTGCCTTATCAATATGCTCCATTAAGTACTCATCACTCCTGTTCTGTGCACTCATTACAACTCTCTAATCCGTTATATTGTTTATATCCTAGGAAATAATGTGTGTCGCCTAATCTTCTATCTCTTAATTCCTGTCTAAGAAATTTAAGATACGCTACTTCACCACCCTCAAACGATATAATAAGTGGCTTGTCTATATTATTCATGCCAAGTGTTAACTTATAACCCCTATGTGTCCCCTCGGCAGTTTGTAGCTCTTCTAGCTTTAATTTAGCCACATATTCTTTATGATAAATCTGTTTGAATAAATCTCTGATTGCTACTTCTAATTCTTGTAGGGTCATCGTATTGTGTAGGCCATAAATTAAACTTAGGTACTATCTGTTGTTTCTCTGGAATAACTCCTTTATGTCTAATTCCTCTTTCGTCAACCCAATAACCGAAAGGTCTTAGTTTGTTATTAGGACTGTCCATTTCTTTAGGAACTACTCCCATTAATTCCTCGTCTCCTAGTTCGCACATACCCCATGCAGCTATAATATCAAACTTACGTTTATTCTCATAACTGTATTTAATTGCTTCTTCTAGAATTTCTTCAAACCATATATTATGACAATAATCTTCTATATGTTGAGCTATTAAATCTAATTGATGCCTAATTACTACTTCAGTAGCAGGAGCTCCGAATTGTTTACTACGACCTCCTTGTATGTCAGATTGAGTAGCTCTAGGTCTTCTCATCAAATGTCTATTCTCTTTATGTTTCTCTCTAAAGAATTGCAGAGTAGACATTCTAGTAGATTCAAGAACAGCCTGACAATCGTAATACTGCAATATCTTAAGACATGTCATATGTGCTTCACGTAAAGTCTTAGGTCTGTCCCTATAATAGCACACTATTTTAGGTTCATCTAACCCATAAGCTCTCTTTTTAACTACTACACAGAAATCAGAAGGGTCTTGAGTCTTATCAGAAGTGTCTTCACCACCCATATCAATACCGTCAATACCAGCAACATATAAATTTCTAGGTACAGCTCCATGTTCTCCTCTAATCGGATGTTCAAGTATCTTAACCTTACCTTTAGGATTACTAACAAATCTTACACTATCAATTGCTTCCTCTGTGTGCTGGTTGTTAGTAAAATTATACTCTAACTGGCCTACATCAATATGTGGTCCCAGTTTATGTAATTTAATATTAGCAAGTTGCTCACTTAACAATACAGTATTAAACTGGTTATCTCCTTCTAGAGCCAAAGCATCATCAGGAGTAAAACAGAACTCTGCACATGCAATTAAATGCTCCTTCGGGTTAGCTAGTAGAGCTTCTCTTTGGTCTAAATAGAACTTCTTAGCCTTCGCAGTATTAGTAACTCCTCTATCGTCTACATATCCATTTGCTGCTACGAATGTATAGGCAGGTATGAAGAATGAGGTAAAAGCATAAGACCCGTCTTTAGTATGGTTATGTTTATAAGGTAAGAAATTATATCCAGCTGGATTATAAAACATCTTACTAAGTCCGTCAAGTGCAGGTCCCTGGTCTCCACCTGTTCCCCACACAAATCTAGTTCCAAACTTATTACCTAGAATTTCTACAAGAGCTGTACTCTGTAAGTAAGTCTTTACTAGGATTGGGTTAGAACCAGATTCTTCAAAGAACAATCTATCCACACGGTCTCCACGGAGTTTACGAGGAACATCTACTACGAAGCCAATAATGTCTGACATGAATCCAAATTCTTCTCTGTCTTTAGTAAGAAGAGAAGCTCTCTTATGCATATCAGAATTATACTTCTGTCTTAGATGTCTCATGCCGCCTTCTGTATCAGCATTTAAATATTCAAGCTGTTCCCAGCATTTACGAAGCACGTCACTAACGAATTTCTCGGTAAATGCTACATATACTGTATGTGAACCTCTAACAGTTGTATATAACCTAACTCCTAAAGATGCTGCAATTTCAGAGAATCCGACTCCACGAGCTTTAAGGGCACATACATCCTTCTTCAATTTCTCACACATTTCTATGTAATGGAAGTACTCATACTGCTTACTAAAGAATGAAGGGAATGTAGTTTCACGACCAGTACCAGCTTGAGACACATCGGTGTTCTTTAGTCTATAATAGTTAAGGAAGAAGTAATTATCACCTGTAATCCTATACCCATGTGATTCATATCCTCGATTACATCTTCTAACCTCTTCGTCCCAAAAGTCATTATACTTCTTTGTTCCTTCCGGATAAGCACAGTATTTACCGTTTCTTAGTTTAATCTGTCTAGCTTCAGTGAACCACTCTGGATTAAAATCCAGTCCTCTTTCTTCATCCACTGGTCGATATCCAGTCAGCTCATAAGATAGAGTAGGGTCGAAATGCTTAATCTCGGTATCTAATGATACATCCCATTCAACATTAGATGTTTTAATTGAATTGTCCTCTATGACAGGATTCATATGTTGAACAGCTTCTATTAACTCTGGTTCTACTCTCTGTATTAACTCTTGAACTGTTTCTGGAACTTCGACTTTCTTCTTAGGTCTACCACGTCCAGCCATAACTAATCTAAATGTCCTTTCTTACCTTCACCTCTGATACCAGTCTCTTCTTCTTGCTCTTTCTTGTACATATACTCAAGAGTTTTAAGTTCTTCTATAACCTTAGAAACTGATTGCATTTCTTTCATTACATCAGCCACTTTCCAAACAGGTCTATTAGTAACTGGGTCTCTTTCAGATAAATCTATGGTGTCAAAGTAATCAGTAATTCTATCAACTACACTTTGAGCAGACTTAATGAGTTTAAGTGCTCTAGATTCGTTTTGAATATCTCTGTACTTCCTACATGCGGCTCTGAAGATTGGGTCTGCCCATTCCTCTTCACTTAAATTAGCATCCTGAAGACATGCTTGATGCCTTTCCTGTTCTGTATAATCAGAGTATGGAGATGCCCAATCTAACATTAGCCATATGTAAACAAGCTCTCTATAAGCTCTTGATTTGCAAACTCCCGTAGGGTCTTCTTTGGTCTTATTCCTTTCATTAGTCCATAGAGCTGCGAACTCCTTAATAAGAAGAACCTCTGGCTCATTCACAATCACCGAATTAGTACCATTATCAAATAGGAATACTTTCATATTTATTTGTTTTTATAAGGCTTACCAGCTAGTGCTTTCCTCTGAAACCCATTAAATTTCATTTCTCTAGTGCTATCTGCTGAGCCTGGTCCACCTTTAATGTGTTTAATAGCATCACCGCTAGCTTTACTAGGAATACTCCATTTATTGCTAACAGTTCCGCCCATATTCTTCTTAATTCTCTTCTTAGCCATTCCTCCGCACTTGAACGAAGTAATAGTGCCACCGCTTAACTTTTTACCTATATTACTACCTCTAGTTGCACCTGCTCCGCTAGCACCTCTGCCGTTAGCCTGGTCTTTCATATCAACTTTCATTTTGTCTTTTAAAGGTAGTCCTTTGTAATCTGCTTTGGACATCTTCTTATAAGGGAGCTTCTTATTACTAACATTATATATTCCCTTACTGGTGTGTACAGTATCAGTCTTATTAACTGCTATTTTATCACCATTCTCGCTCTTCTTAATGCGTCTCTTGGCTTTACCTCCACATTTATCTTTGAATACGTCCATAGCTTTACTGCCTTCAGCCATTGCTTTCCTTCTACATTTAACACATCCTCCAGCCATGAATCTCTCTACCTCATAACCTTCTGGACACTTACCTTGCAATCTGCTAATGTAGTTAATTTTGGCTCCCATCTTAGCCATGATAGTTTGATTATTCTCCATACTCTTGTATTGTTTATAGATTTCATTAATTTCCCTCTCTGAGAGTTTGGATATAGTATCCTCAAACTCCTGCTGAGACTTAGGCTTAAATAACTTAATAAGGTAGGCAGAGAACAACTCTTGGTCGTCCTGCCCACCTTGTTGAAACTTAGTTGCCATTATAGTTTAATTAAGTCTTTAGTATTAAAGATAGCTTCTTGTAGCTCTCCTCTTGTAGAGAACCATCTACATCTAATACCCTTGAAATATTCATCTTTCTTCTCATCCTTAGATGGTCTAAACGTCATCGTCTCTTTCTTAACTACAATCATCTGAGGTTTATATGGGATGTCTTGTCTTAATGTTACTACATCTCCTGGTTGATAAAACACTTTCTCTTCCATTATTCTATACTTTTAAATCGTTCTTTTAAACCTTCATTAATAACCACCTGCACTTGCTGTTCAGCTACAACTTCAAATCCTTGTCTGAAGAACGGAACAGGTACTCCAGAAGAACGCCTATAATATATATCGTCTCCCGGTTTAATAAACTTACACAAAGGACTTACTTCTATAACATTAGCTACAACTGAAAGTTGATACTCTGTATCTTTCTCTCCGGTGTCTGGATTCTTAAATGCTCCGTCATATTCTGGTATAATAAGTCCGCCTTTAGTCACTTCTATCTTTTGATACGGATTCTTAGCATAAGGTCTAACCAATACGTATGAATTAATAGGCATAATTTCCATACTATTCATCTTCTCTGTTACTTCCTCCGCTTTCTCCAATTCATCTTTAATGTTCTTATTAAGTGCTTTAGTGTAAGTATCTACTGCTTTATTATGTGCTTCCACAGCAGCTTCTTTCTTTAAATCTTTAAATCCATCTGCACCGGCAAAGCTTAATCCTTTACCCCCAAACATTACATCCATTGTTCCGTTATTACTCATAATTTAAATCATTTACCATTTACATGCTGGACATGAAGACTTAATATCTCTAACTTTAGCATTAAGTCTACACCCGCATCCACGTTTATAACCATCTTTACGTTCTGTTGATATATCTCCTGTTTTAGGGTTTAGCCACAGTTTACTGCTACATACATACCCCATAAACGAATCCTTCATAATAGGACATTTCTTACATATTCTAATACGAGCTTTAGCTATTTCTTCGTTATTACCCAGTAACTCGTTCAAGTGCCCATTTACAATATTAGTAATTCCCATAGATTTCTAATGAGCTTTAATTATACTTTACTTTTAATATCTCAAATCCCAGTTTGAAAGATACTCTATGATTATGAACTAGCTCATTAGAACTCTATAGGCTTTCTCTTCTCCTTGATTTCCTCAAGTATACACTGTTTTTTCCAATGCTTACACATACGTTCCACATCATCTTTAAGATAATCTAACTCATGTTCTGTAACGTTACCATTATGGTCATAATGTATAAGCAATAGCTTCTTAATAACAAAATCAGGATTTAATTTCTGAAGCATCCATGCATAGGTAGATAGTTGTAAAGTATAATGTACTTTATTACAGTCCATTAAGTTATTCATAGGATACTTCATCATTTGACTCTTCTTAGTCCTGGTATCAAAGTAAGATTTCTCGTCAATACTTTTATTAGTCTTGTAGTCAACAATGTAAATGTCATTTCCGTCCTTAATAAGTAAGTCAATTTGACCTGCCAACCTAAACTTATTGTCGTCCGACCTTCTGTATATCATATATTCAGGGAAGACTCCTCTTTCTATGCTTAGTAGGTCTAAGTTATTCTTCTCTAAAGATTCATTAGTATTAACTTCAAAAGTTCCGCCTAAACCGTAACTTCTCATTTGGCATGAACTCTTACCTAAGTATTGATGCTCCAAATCACTATGAATCTTTGTACCTCTTTCCTTGGAATCGGCATTAGTTTTAGACCACTCATCCAGTATATCCTGTTGTGCAGAATTAAACTCCGTCTCATTTAAATCGTACATGTCTAAGAAGTACTTCTTATCAAAACGTTTAGTTTCTAATAGTCTCTTCTTCTCCATGGCAAACTGTTCAGCACTTAATAGCTTCTGTAATGCTTTGTATTGCGACCAGAAATCACTGTCGAACTTTTGACAGAACTCATGTATCATTGTTGTTACTGAAGTGTATATAGTATTGTCGATTTCACTCCAATACATATGGGAAGAATCGTTGTAACATATTTCCTTGTTCCTCTTGTCTACTTTCATAATTCATTTTAAATTTCTTCCTAATTGAGTTATAATCTAATAAGGTAGATAGAGGTTGGATACACGGAGCAATAACGGAGTTATAGTACCCCAAATAGTACTCTTTAGTAACTGGATAAATAACAACAATCATTCCTATAGGTCCATCAATTCCAGCAATCGGATACATCGCAGCAGACTTTGCTCCAGATTCTTCTAATAAAGCTACTAAATTAGGGAATGTTCTGTAGTAGTTCTCAATAGTGTCCATTCTAATGAATTGGTTGTCATTAATCCTTCCAAGCTCATCACCGTAGTTAATATACTCCAACTCTTTCCATATCTTAATAGTTGCCTTAGTTTCATACCCTCTTCTCTTCTCTGTAAGAGCTGTTAAATAACGATATGATAAACCATGTGTACTTTGTAAGGTATTATGGTAATTCAATAACAAGACATTCGACGCATCCTTATCTTCCATAAGAATATGCTCTATATGCCCGTTAACTTGTGGAGTAATCATCTCTGCATATTTCTCAGCTAATACCTTCTCCGTAACAGCTGCCTGTCTATAATCTTCTAAAATAGCTTTAGTGTGTGAAGAGAAATGAAGCTCTACCATCAAGAATGCAAGCATTATAATGACTATCGTCTTAACACCAGAACTCCAACTGTCAATCCACCTGTACACCTCTTTTAGTTTGCCCAATAACATTAATCTACTGATTTAAAGGTTAGAGATTAATAATAGTTTAGTTTCTTTATTACTTATTTACATTGACACCTTAAATCATTAATTCATCTGATTTGTTTGATAATGTGCAAATTTAGCAATACCTTTGTGAATAAAAAAGTGATTTAACATGTAATTTAATTATGGAATTTAACGCAGAGGAATTATCAAGAATTAATGAGGCTCTGAAAGAGTTACTCGATGATGCGGACCTAGAAGAGGTTCCCATGTTTAGATGTGGTAGTAAGTTAGTAAGGAAAGATAAAAATGGAAGCAAGATTCATATTAAGAAGAAGAATCGCGGCAAATTTACGGCATCAGCTAAGAAAGCTGGACAGAGTGTTCAAGAACATGCTAGGTCTGTACTTAACAATCCTAATGCGACTCCGTTACAGAAGAAGAGAGCTAATTTCGCTAGAAATGCCGCTAAATGGAAGCATTAACTATGAAATTTAAGTACGACAAATCTAAAGGATTGCTATTCTTTATCAATCCGTTACTTCCGGTAAAAGGATATTCATTTATGAATATTTGTGCTATTATGTTTACTAGAAGTGAGGATTATATAAAGAGAATGAGTCAAGCTACAGTTACACATGAGAAGACTCACACGAAACAGATATTAGAAATGGGAATAGTATTCTTCTATTTATGGTATGTAATAGAGTGGTTTATTAAATTACTAGCTAGTGGCAATGCTCACACTGCCTATAGAAACATATCATTTGAAAGAGAAGCTAGATACGCGGCTGAACATCCAGAATATAAGAGGAAGACTTTCAGCTACGGTTGGCTTAAATGGATATTATGAGAATCTCAACTAAAGGAAGAGGGATTATTAGGGCACAACAGGGAGCTGTAGCAAGACCTAATCCTAAAGAGAATTATAAATTGCCAGAGGACCAGAGATATCAAGCCCAAACTAGAGGGATGAAAGACTTTGCTATAGAATGGTATAAAGAACGTGCTAAACAGCCTAAGTATCAATCTCAAGTTAATGAATCTAACCTTGCTAACATTACTGACCAAATTAACAGGGCAGAATATGTAGAACCTTCTAAGTTCTATTCTAATCCAAATGTATATAAAGGGAAGGTTGGTAATGTGACTCAAGCTGCCCAAGTAGCTATGAGACAAAATAAGGGAGCAGCATATCCAGCAGGATTGCAATACACATACAATGCTCCTTCATTCCCATTCTCTGGAAGATTTGGCGATGTGTCTTGGCATGAAGGTATTGGACACATGGTTGGAGATAATAATCCGCAGATATTAAAGGCCAATCCTGGTATTAATAACAGAGTGGATTATGAATCCTCTACACCATTAGAGTCTCAAGTGTACAGCTCCCAACCTAATGAAAGACATGCGGACACGTGGGGATTTAGAGGAGCCAATGTAAATATGAAAGATGCGAATGGTAATTATTATATTGACCCTAATAGGCAATTAAAAGGTACAGATATTCAGGAGATGAGAACTAAGGGAGCTAAAATACCTTCAGGGTTTAATACCCTTAGTGATGACGAGATAGCTAAACTGCATAATACCTTCGCTAGTAATGCTAACAACAAAAGAAGTAATACTATGCTAATAGCTAAGAGAGGTGTGCAAATTAAACGTAGAATTATTAAATAATAACAATCATGGCTTTAATTCAAAATGAAGACAACAAATGCCCTACCACTAAACAAGTGAATGATGCACTCAAGTCTATGGGGGGGGTTCAGACCCTAGTTTTAACAACACAAGATTTGATTTATCCAGGTAGAAGTAGTAATATAGAGGTTAACAGTGCTGATAGTGCTGTAATGGAGATTGTGAAGTCTAATATGACAGACATGGTCCCATTTCAGTTACTGTATTATGGAGTATCTAATGGTGTGCCAACATGTACTAGTGTGACAATAGTCGGAATTCCACTAGCTGATTTGTTCACATTATGCGTAAATATAAGTCAAGGTGGTTTACAGCACTTTAGCCTTAACAAAGGCTCCAATCAAAAGTGGGTTGCTTCTACACTTAGAAATTCTTAACATTTAAGAATTAAAGTACATTAATCGCAGTATGAGAAATTTTATATTTGACGTCTGGGTTTGGTCTAAAGCTAAACACTCCAGACTACTTAAGCAAATAAGGGTAAAGGCACTATCGTTTCCTTCAGATATATTCTGTTTGAATAAAGCTGCTAAAGATGCAGATGTATCACCCTATATGAAATCAGATGAATTTGAAGTAACAATCGGTAATTTAAGAGAATATCAAGAATAATGGAAAGTACTAATGAATTAGTAACAGCAGCTGAAGCCAGAGCAGAAGGCTTGAGCTTAGACGGAGTTGCGAACAATAGATGCATTACTAAGCAACAGTTCAATGATAACCTACCGTCGGGGGGGTATTGCTGACGCTATAGATTTATTAAACGGTTCACTAAGCGGCAGCACCCTAATATTCTTTAATAACACTACTACAGACACTACAATGGGTATATCAATCATAAGTATGTATGGTCAAGAAACATCGGCTACACCAGATATTCCTGCTTCATCTATGGTGGTATACCCTATAGCAGGTGCTATAAGAAATGTAGCTTTGTTTGGCAATAGTGTGATTGGAAGTAATATTTACGTAGCATTCCTATTAAATAATGCAAAGAATATGAAGCACTATTCTAATTATGAAACAGATAGACTTATTATAGGAACTAATCAGAATATACCAGTACAGGGTCTACTTGCCGTTATGTGTATAAACAATACATAGCAAGTATTTAAAATGACAAATAAAATTGCAACAGAACAATATTTAATTAATTTAGCTGGTGGAGGTACAAATACTCCAACCAAGTGTGCCACTTAGAGTAGAGTTCTTCGGACTTGAAACTAACGATAATTACGCTAATAATCAGTTAGTTAAGGAAGAGGATATACAGTTGTCAACATTCCAGTATGACTTCAATATACATGTTTCAATAACTAACTCTGGGCTTATGTCTAAATCCTATGACTTTGTAGCAGATGTTTACATAGATGGAGTTCTAGATGGGTTTGTAACAATTCCTAGGTCTGGAACTCTAGACTATCAAGGGGCAACTTTCTTTGACAGAAACTTCCACTTTAATTTACCAACTGATTTAACTAATGTCTCTAAATTATTGTTCACTGGATATTTCAGTACATACAGGGTGACTGTAGATGCAGATAGTGTAACACATAACGCAGTATGCCAATCTGGGGTAACTACTGAAATACCAATAAATCAGGCATATATAGGAGGTGACACAGCTAATATTTCTATAAATGTAATTATATAATGAAGTTTGTAACATTCTTAAAGCAAGTATTCACATCCCACTCTGGCATATCATCTAAGAGACTCTGCGGAGTAGTAGGGTGGTTTGTCTGCTTGGGAGTGTTAATATACTGTGCAGTAAACGTAATTCAAGCCCCATTAATGATAGACACAGTCCTGTTGTGTTGTATGGGATTGCTTGGCATAGATTCAGTAACAGGAATATGGAAGAGATTCACCAATAACGATAAATCGAATAAATAATGAAAGTAATACCTAAACTACAACAAGGAAACACCATAGAGTCCGATAATACTAAAGTAGTTAGGCCAGAAATTCATGAACCTATTAAAGCTAAACCTAAACAGTATTCCATTGTAGATTTAGGTGGAGAACCTTCTAATGATACCAGGTCAGCTGCTGAAAGAAATAGAGACTATTGGCATCCTATTAAAGGAGCTAAAGCCAGATTCAGGGCTTCTATGTCCAATGAGACTAATCCTCTAGTTGGAATAGAAAGAACTATACTTCCTTCAGCAGCTGGTGCTGCATTAGTAACAACTCCAGCCGCTGTTGTAGGAGGAGCTTTAGGTAATATGACTGTGGATAAGCTTACCGGGGGCTGGGGTAATTGGTTAGAAGATAAGACTGGCATTCCGTCTGAAATTGGAGTTTATACTAATCCAGGAGCTTGGTATGGTGGTGCTAAAGGATATAAGATTGGAAAGGACAAGTTAATAACTAAATCAATTAAAGGTGACGCTGACTTAGCTTGGAATCCTATTAACAAGAATCATTGGATATTTAATAAGGAAGCAAGGACTCCTTCTAATATAGCAATGGCAACAGCTAACAGAATTACTCCATTTCTATCTAAGGTAGAGAAATTACCATTAAAAGTGGCTGCTTATAAAGCTGCCAAGAGAACTAACGGTAATGCATCAGTAAGTTTGCAAGATATAAAAACAATGCCAGCCGACTACACAGGTTCTTCAATACTAGGTGGAGGAAATTTAGAAGGCAGGAATCTATTAGCTAAATATATATTTGATGAGAATCCAGTAGTTAAAAGAATGTTCTTTAATAAAGCTACTAGTAATATCAAACCTATTAGCCGTAATGAAGCAAGGAGAGGATTTAGTCATGGGGATAGATATGAGCAGCTTTATCCTGGAGTTCATAACAGAAGATACGAAATGAGTGCAGTAGTACCCTCTGGTAGACCTCTTAAGTTTGAGAATGTTACAAAGTTTACTGATTATGCTGGAAAGAATCCAATCAGCAAGGTTGTTGGTAAGGAGACTGAACCAGTAATGCGTATGGGAGATAAAGAGTTCATGACCTTTAGGCAGCCAGGAACTGATTATATAGGTCCTATTGATGACGTTGCCGGACACTTGGTTAAGTTTCAAATGAACAAAGGTAAATTAAGACAGACTTCTCAAGATATGTGGAAATTTAATCCTGCTGACTATGCTAAGAGGTGGAATGATTCTCCTAATACCGCTAACCAAGTCAGGCTTATTAAACAAGCTGCATTAATGGATAAAGTAGGTCGTCCGTTTATACTACAGCAATCTAATCCTATATGGATTGAAGGTAAGTCTGTTAGAAATCCAGAATTAGTAACTATGGCACATGGTGGAAGATTTGATTTTAAGAAGTCCCCTCTGTTAAAGAAACAAGAAGAGATTAACGGTAAAAGGGACATGCGTAAGAAGTTCATCAAATCAAGTAGACCTACATATAAGAAGCGTATTCGTAAAGGACAAACAGGAATGAGATTTGTAAGTTACAATGCTATTGATACTCCTACAATAGATTACACTGATATTACTAATCCTATTAATCCATTCAGCGAATATAACTTTAATACAGTTTACGATAAACCAGAAGCTTTAGTAGTTCCTGTTAAGGATGAAGCTCCAGTTGAAGAAGTAATTAATAAGCCGGAATCTCTAATAATTACTCCAGTAACCAACAGACCAATAGCTAGTAAATCTGTTACCAATAAACCTGTTACTGCCAACTCAACTTGGAAGAGTCCATATACTAACAGAAAGCAATGGGCTACAGAACTTATTAATGCCTATAAGAAGGCAGGTATTACTAATGATAATGCAATTAGAATGTTATTAGCACAAGACGCATTAGAATCTAGTTGGGGTAAGTCTGCACAAGGTAAGTACAACTTTGGCAATTTAACTACTGGTAGTTCATGGAAAGGTGATTATGTAACTGGTAATGATAAGAATGCTAAAGGTGAAGCTATTAAGCAGAAGTTTAGGTCTTATAATTCTATGGATGAGTATGCAGCAGATAAGATACAATTCTTAAAGAGACTATATGACTTTGATGAGAATGATGATATTAATAAGTTTGTAGCTAAGCTTACTGGTTCTAATAAAGGTAAGAGAAGATATGCAGAAGCTAAGGAGTATGCCAATTCATTAAGAGGCGTGTATAATAGTTTCAAAGCAGGTGGTATTATTAAATACCAAGAACCTGCATAACCTATTAATAGACGTGATGCAATTAGAGACTACAGACCTGATATTCCGAATAGAATTAGAAAGGCTACTCCAGCTGAACATATTCAGTCCATGATAAACATATATGGGCAATCCGAACAGCCTACAGTAACCTCTGATGCTAAAAGTCCTTGGCAGCATCAACAAGCACATGAAGCAGCTAGTAAAGGATATGATGATTATATGCAAGCAAAGAAGTATGAAGAAGGTTTGCATAATTTAAATGGAATCCTTACCTTTACAGACTATGCTACACTAGCAACAGGATTAGGTAGTTTACTTAGTAAAGGTGCATCTATGGCAGGTAAACAGGTTGGTAAACAAATGGCTAAACGTGCAGTTGGTAAGGAGTTTAAAAGGCAATCTAAGCATTTAGCTACTCCTAATAATATGCTACCTAACAACGTAGGTTGGGGACCTAGGCAATCCATACATGTAGTACATGATACTGATGCTCCTACTAAGTTAACATTATACAGTCCAGAAAGGTGGGATGCTATTCATGAAGGTGCTCCTGAAGTTGGTATATGGTATCAAGGTAAATTAGGTAATCCTAGAACAGCAGCTAATCACTCTATACCAGGTAAGGCAGAGAAAGCAGCTAAGGCTAGAGAGAGATTTGCCAAGAGACCTTACAGAGTAGAAGGTGATTTAGAGTTAGAGAGACCAATAGTTACTGTAGGTGATGTACCTAACAGGACAGCATTAGAACGAGCAGCTGATAAGATGAGTGCTGACGGGGTAATCTTTAATAACGTATATGATAATGGATATTCTAATAATCAAGTAATCTTTAGTCTTAGAGATGACTTGAAGAATGGTAGAGTGTTTAAGAAAGGAGCTAAGCCATTAGAGAAGAGCCAGTTCATTGATACAGGAACTTCTATGAATGGTGATTTAGACATTAATAAGAACATACAGAATTTCGTGGAATATCTACTAAATCCTGAAACGCAACAGAGAATCGCTAGTATAGATGCAGAATTAGGGACTAAGTATGGCGAAGCAGCTAAGAGATTTGTCGATAGATATAACAATGGAAACTTAACTGTACTTCCCAGAAATAAGAGAGATGTAGGTTTGGATAATGATATAATAAAGTTCTCTAGGTCTGTCCCTAGTGAGGAAATACTAACTACTAAAGACTTCGATAGAATTGCCTTTGAGATACTTAGGGACGATTTTGCTCATGTACCGGGTCATGAAGCTAAGCATGGAATAGAAACTGTGCAAGCAGCATTATTAAAAGATATGACTCCAACTGAGTATCATCAGTACGCTAAGACTGGAGGACCTAGGCTACAAGCTCTAATGAAGGACAATATAGTATCAGAAGATGAGTTTGTTAAACGGATAATGAAAGAACATCCAGAGTATAACGAAGTAAGTGTTAGAAATAAATATAAATATCTAACCATTCCTTCAGAGTTTAACTCCCAATTGCATCCCTTAGTAGAGTTTGAACAAAGAGCAGGTAAGTCTGGAGTTCCCAACTTCAAGAGTGTTGATGAGATTGATAGACTTATTAATAATAATCCTTATGTGGGGACTAGTGAGAATAATGGACTTAGAAATCTTAGACTTCTATTTAATTATATAATTAAGGATAAGAATGAATTTATGAGAAGATTTAACAAGTATGGATTTGGGGTAGTTCCTGCAACTACTGTTATTAACAATTATGATAATGAGTAACACATTTGTACCATGGTGGGGTGATAAAGAGGTAGTTACTGAATATGTAGCTCCTGGAATTAGATATATAAGAGATGCCAAGACAGGTGAGCTTTTGGCATTTATAGAGGGAGAGGAAGATGATGATATGCTAGATGAACAACCTAGTAACAATACTTAACATATTGCCATTTGTTTAATCAGTTGATAATGAGTAACTTTACATCATAAAACAAAGCCAGACTGCTGTACACAATCTGGCTTTGAACTTATCTACGCGGACGTCTTCTGTAATGCTTACAAACGTGTTCCAGTTTGCGATACCTTACACGAATGTACAAGTGCACGAAGACAGTTTTTGCTCGTAAGCTATTTCTGCTCATAATACTCTGAATTAAATTAATAACTAACTAATCTTTGTAGATAGTAAGCATCTCTTTAGCTAGGGTGTATGACATAATAGTTTACGATGCAAATATAAAGATATTTATTAAATTATCAATAGCAAATTAATATATAATGAGTAAAATAGTAACACAAGACAAACTGAATGAATTGACTGGAATGTCAATAGATTATGGGAAGGGGGGGGTATTGTCCTCACTACCAAACCATAGTTAGTCTCTGGGGTAGCGTAGTTGCGTCTAGTAACTACCAGCCAAATCAATTAGTTAAAGAAGAAGATATAGTTGTAAATAAAGACTTCCTTATTAATACGGAGACAGGTAGTTTATACTTTGCTGGCGGTGGTACCTATGCTCAAATTCCAGCTATAGACGGCCATGAGGATTTTATATACATAGCTGGAGAAGGTGAAGCAATTGGAGCATTGTCTATACTTGGAGGATTGTATGTAGTTAATCAGTCTACCAAACAGTGGGAATTAAAATACAAAGATACTGTAAAAGCTTATGTTTATGTTCACTTGGCTAGATTCTCTACTGGCTGGGTATTTTGTAAAGGAGCAACAGGAGACAATAAGAACTATGTTATTATAGTGTATGATGACGGTACAGTAAAGGAGCGTAGTGTTGTAGGTCCAGTCAGTAGCATATCAACTGGGCCTTATGATTACTGCTGTGTTGGGGCATCATATCAGGGAGGAGCTAGAATATATACCTTCTTGGCTACATCTGTACCAGATTCTCTTACTTATTATACTCCTGGAATGTTTACACCAAGTGCAGTAATACAAGGGTTTCATTCTTCACCAAGAAGTGTAGTATATAGCATTACAAGTAATTATACATACGTTAGTACTAACTCAACTGGAACTCAATGGACTGCTGCAACCACTAGACCACAACTAACAGGTTTGACTAAAGGATTGTATGTAAATGAAGCTGGGACTAATACATTTATGCTTATAGGAAATAATATGAAGAGTGTGTCTACAGATAGGGGTAATAATTGGACTACATCTACACTAGGTGAATATACTCTTACTGATTTAATATATGTAGATTCAAATTGGTATGCAATTGGTTCGAATGGAACTAAAAGACTCCTATTGCAGAATACAGCTTCTACATTTGACCAAAGTAATAAAATACTTGACTTGCCTGACTATTCTAGACAAGTAATTAAAATTAATACATAACAGGTTGATATAATAAAGCCCGAGCCTAGTAATTAAACTAAGTTCGGGCTTTGTTGTTTATAATAAGATTCCGTCTCGGTAAGTGGGAATACGTCAGAGCGCACTGGCGTAGACCACCAAGACGAAGATGTAAAAACTATCTTAGGCTTTGTGCCTAGCATCTACTGGCTGGTATCAATTTTATTATATAGCTGTAGTGTCTATAGAGAATGTCACGTACCACCAATATAAATCATCTGCATTATCTATCCCAACTTCCAGTAGCTGTGACCAATTTACTCCTTTATATTTCCTTAAGTTTTTAAGCACATTTAGAACATCTTCCATAGAATTAATAATACATCCTTCAGCTCCATTTGTTCCATTGCTTATTGTCATATAAACTTGTAATTTAGATTTACCTCTAGGAATAACAGCAAATGTTTCATAATGGTCTTTTATATTCAAAATAATATCTTCTATATATCCTAGAACATTATCTTGTAAAGATTTACCAGTAAGGTTACACATTCTTAAGCCTTTGGGAGTTCTTTCATAATATAAATTCTTTAAAGCTCCAAATGTATCATACCAAGTTCCAGAGTTAAACAGTTTAATTACTTGTTTACGTTCCTCCTCATTATAAGGACTCCACCTATTCCCAAATCCTCTACTGGTTCTATCATTGTATGTTTCTGTTCCCGATTGTACTATATAGTCAATGATATCATCCAAATTAGATTCTACTATTTCAGTAGCATAGTCTAAGGGATACTTTCCGTCAACTACTTTAGTAGTATCAGTATCAAGAATGGGATATTCTTCATATGAGAACAACAGTCCTCTAGTTTCGGAAGTAGAAAATATGCAGGCATTTGTGTCAAATAGAAAGCTGTCAGCCTGATGTTTTACTCCTGTTAGACAGTCAATACAGAATTGTTTTATCTTATCTCTTTGTGCCTTTAATGATGATGCTATATCATTACAATTGAACTGTAAATTTATAGATTGCATATCAAAGTAAAGGATTAGCCATTTATTATACTCCTCATTTGTCATAGTTCATCAATCAAAACTTCCAAAACTAGCTACTAAGCTCATTGGTATGTGTATTGTATCTTTTACTCTGCGAGTACCGTCCTCATCACAATGATTCTCAATGCCTCTTCCCAATATTATTGATTTGTCGTCCATATATGCCAAGTAGCCCACTGTGGTTATCAAATTCTCATCTGGGCATTTTCCTAGTATATGTCCTCCACGCAATACGTATCTATTATCCCAATGAACCCACATAGGTTCTCCTACTTCATATCCTAGTTTCTGTACATTTAATTTATTATCCATATTAACTACCTACAAGTATTTTAACATTACCAGTCTCTATATCGAGAGTAGCTTTCTCA
>ENA-OOZQ01000460-OOZQ01000460.1-human-gut-metagenome-genome-assembly--contig:-NODE-460-length-33900-cov-16.212232_pt1 | contig 33900 bp, 58 predicted proteins | sample MGYA00241188_ERZ501399 | MGnify/ENA primary metagenome ERZ501399 (study PRJEB25962, sample SAMEA2042658) | human gut metagenome | biome: human gut; feature: human-associated habitat; material: faeces... | reverse complement strand
CGCCGCAAACGTGCCTATCAGCGCCATGGATTGACCGTCTATCTTCACCATCCCGTCGAGGGTTCCCTTGATGTTGTCCGGCAGGCTTATTCCAAATTTGCTGCCCAGTTCGTCGAGCGCATCGCCCAGCCCCTTGCTGTTGTCCCCCGCATTATCAGCCCCATCGCCGTACTCTTTCAAGGCTTCCGTGTTGTTTTTCAGCTCTTTTTCGGCTTTTATGAGCGCCGTTTCGGTGTCGTTCACGGCCTTTTTCATGCGCATCGTGCGTTCGTCGGCCTCGCCATAGGCCGCGCCCACCTTCTTTAGCCACTCTTCCTGCAATTCCAGTTTGTCTTTCAGGTTCAACACGCTTTCGTCGAGGTTTTTGTTTTTTGCGTTCAACGCCTCGGCGGAATCGGCATTATCCTCAAACTGCGCCGCCAGCTTTTTTGATTCCGATTGCAGCACTTTCATGCCGTTATCTATGCTTTTCAGCGCTTCTTTATATTCCTTTTCCCCTTCGGCTATAAATTTCGTTCTTATGCTCGGCATTTACGTACCTCCCAAAAATGCGGATAGGCTTTTAGTTTTCTCCTGCGTTATGCCCTGTATTTTTGCATATTCTTTGATTATTCTTGCTATCCTGTACGGCGTGGCCGTTTTCCAGAATTCCCTTTCACTCAGTCCGAATCGTATCACCCATACCGTAAGATACCACGCGAAATTTATGGGTTCGTCTTCCGCGTGGTTTTCGCGTTTTTTGGTTCCGCTTCCTCATCGCCGCGAAGCGCCGCTGCAGTCAGGTCCATCACGAGCGACGTTACGCCCGAAAGCTGTGAGGGCGGTATGAGCCGCCCCACTTGCTTCACGGTATAAGACTTGTCGGAGCCCTCGCTGTCAAGATAGTCGTTTATCATGGCAGTCAAAAAGCACACGATTGTCTTTGTCGTAGCGCTCCTGAGCGCTTTTGATATATTGCCGTCAAACATTTCCTGCACGTCCGCCAGCACATTCATGTTGCAGCAGAGGGTCATTTCCTGTCCGTCAAAGGTGTATTTTGCGGTTTTCAGTCTTATATCCATGCCGTTCTCCTTTTATGACGCGCCGAAGCACTTGTTTATCCACGCTACCGCATCGCTTTCGCTTGCCAGTATTGCAATCTCCATGATATTCTTGTCCTCGCTGTCATCTGCTAAAAACTCGCCCGTGGTCGTGGGAGTCTGGAAGGTGATGCTGTCGCCTTTTGTGGCGTATACATAGCCGGGTGCGCCAAAAAGCACCTTGTACACAAAGACGGCGGTATATTTGTCCGTGCCGTCAATAGCGTCCGGGGCGTAAAAGCCCATGCCGACATACTTCGCAATGTCCTTCGCAGTGGCTTTAAGGCTCTTTTGTGAGGTGTTTGTTCCTACGTCGCGCGTATTTTCGCTCATGCCAAAAAGCAGTTTCTGTGCCGCGTCGGTGATGTATTTCACTCCAACGCTGGCAGTGCCGCCGGTTATGAGTTTCTTGTACTCGGCAAGGCGGCTCTCGGCGTACAGTCTGCCCTCGGCAGCGGTCAGGTTCAGCTCCACGCTCATTGCGTCGCCCATGCTTACGGGCGTATCATAAGTGATGGTGCCGTCGGTATTTGTGTACTTGCCGATTTTTATTCCTCTGAGGTCAAAAGTAGGCATTTAATTCAATCCTTTCTGCTTAAAAAATAGGTTTACCTTTTGGTTCAAAATTTCCTCAAATTTCTTTACTGCGCGTTCCTCGGCTATTGTCCAGAAACGGGAACCGGGGTCGTTAGAGCGCCCATAGTTGCGGCTGAATGCCACTTGCCCATTGGACGCGCCGCTGTCGTTTTTCCCTGTGGGCTTTACCATAACATAGCGGGAGCCGTCCTTATCCTTGCCTTTTGATTTTTTGATAGAGCGTAGCAGAGAGCCGGTACGATATTCGCCATACTGATATATGGCCCGTTCGATTTCCTGTTTTGCATAGTCTGCGCCATCGTTCATCAGTTCGTCGTTTAGTTCGTCCATGCCGTCCCTTACGCCTTTTAGGGCCGCCTCCACCTCATCAAATCCGGAAAACTCAACGTTAGCCATATATCTCTCCTACGCCCACCGCGGTCATGGCAATGTGGTACAGTCCCGTGTCCACTTCGTATATTTCCGCGTCCACAGTGCAACTCCAGCCTGCCGCAGCGAGCCTGCCCTTGATATCCTTTATAGCCAGCTCGAACGGGGGAGTGTCGGTGTAGTAATCCACAGAGTACATCACGCCCGTTTCCTTTTCTGCGCCCTCTGCGTATAGCGTCCCGATCTGGCCCATGCACTGATACGTGATATAGCTGCGCTGGTCGCCCATGTAGGGCGGGTGGCATACGGTGTATCCATCCTTGAGTATCTCCGCTATGGTCATGCCGTCACCACCCTCTGAGCCTTAATCTCCAAAAATTCCCGGCGGTCGCCTATGTTGTCTATGCTGATGATCTCGTAAGGCTCGGCATCCCGCTCATGCCATATGCGGCACTCGACGGTCACAAGGGGCGAGTAGCGCATGGTTATGGTCACGGGCTGCCGCAAGTGCAGTTCTTCCGCCTGATATACCTCCGTACCGTGGGCATTCACCCACTTGCACCACACGGGGCCGGGGAAAACATTTTTAAAGCTTTCCGCGCTGAATCCGGCTTTGATGCTGTATTCCGGCGCTTTTATGGTGATTTTCGTTCGCATTTCGCCTGCTCCAGCTTTAATTGCCATCAAAACCACCAGCCTTTATATTGATTCAGCATCGCGCGAACTGCTATGTCTATCTCGGTCGTAGAACCCTGTATCACAGCCTCCCGGTTGGTGTACCAATGGCCTATGAGCAGGAGCATGGCCTGTCGCACAAGGTAGGGTGTCTCCTCGTATCCTGCGGTGTAGGTTATGACTGCGCCGGGCTTGTTTACCGTCACGGTGCCGCGGCGCACGTCTGCGGTATACTCCACCGCCTCGCCGTCCACTGTAACGCTGTCCACGCTTATCACGGGGCCACGCGGGAGTGTCACAGTGCCGCTCACCTCCGGGTAAGCGGTTATGGACTGCTCCGCAAATGACTTCCCGCAATAGTTCTCGCAATATTCGCGGGCCGCGCTTATGAGAGGAGCTATTATATCCTTGTCCTCGCTGGTATCGCCGGGGTTATTCCGCAGATGCAGTTTTACCTCTTCGAGGCTTAGCGGTTCCACTGCTGGGGGTTGTCTTGTTATTACCATTGTCGGCCTCCATGGCTATGGCGTAACAGCCCCTGATGAGCTGCCGCGCCGTTGCCTCGTCTATGTCAATGATGGAGCCGGGCGGGGTTACTCCCTCCGGCCCGGCTGCTAAGGTCAACATTTTGATTTTCATCAGCTCGCCTTCATCTTCAGGCGGCTGAACGCCTCGCCTACTACGGGTGCGCCGTCGCCATAGTACTCGACAACGTAGCCTATCTCGTTGTTGACGGCGTACAGCTCGTTAAGCACCTGTATGTAGAGGCCGTCGCTGTCGCATACCCAATAGCCGGTTTTAAAGTCGCCGTATACTGCCACGTACTTGCCCGCGGCTACGGCGTTAGGCGCGTACTCGGACATATACACGGGAGCGCCCAGCAGCATATCAGGCTGTCCTGCCTGCACGGAGGGCTGCCATATATACTGGCCGTCGCTGTCCTTGAGCTTTGCGATCATCTTGCAGAGGTCGCGGTGCATTACCCAGGAGGCCCCGCGCATATACTGGCCCTTCACGCCGTATTTGCACTCTATCAGGTCGTCGGTGGCCGCGGCGGTGGCGGAAGCGGCGGTAACGTCGCGCCCGGTGGCTATGCCGCTGTCAGAGGCGGTAAAGATGCCCAAAGGCTGGTTAGTGCCCGTTCCGCTCATAAAGGCGTTTTCCTGCGCCGCCTCGATCTTGTACAATATGCGGTCAAGCACGGTCTGATCAGGGCTGGGTGCGTGGCGCATGAGGGTCTTGGATATCTTAATCAGTTTGGCAAGGCGCTGGGGCTTAAATTCGCGGCGGCCGAAGGCGATGGTCGCCTCTTCGGGGGCTGCCGCCACCTCGGTTGTCCATGCCACATCAGACGCATCGGTAGTCAGGCTGGGATACCCAAGGCTCTGTGCCTGACCTATGGGGCCCACAACGTTGCATATCTGGCGCATAAACATGTCATTTTTGAGCCCGGCTATGAGCTGGTTGACAAACTCCACGGGCGCGGTCAGATAACCGGCGGTAGCGTTTGTGCCAAGGGTCATGGTGGTGTTTTTGTATCTGGTTATGGACTCGGGATCGCCCTGCAGTGCACGGGCAAATACTTTAATGTGCTCGTCCTTCTTGTCGCCCAGCTTGTCGATCACTTCACCGGCGGCGCGTTCCCGCTCGAGCTGCTTCTGCTCGCGGATTATGTTGGCGTTGAGCGCGTCAAACTCCTTTTCGAGCCGGTTATAGGTCTCGGTGGATTCCGCGTCCATCACGCCGTCTTCAAATTTGTTCATTATTTCGCGCATCTGGGTTGCGGCATTTGCGCGATCCTGCATCATTTCGTAGAGTTTCTTCATCGGTTACTTATACCTCCAAAATTTTTAGTTTAGTCGCTCTGAATCTCTTGCGCTGCTCCTGCAGTGCGGTGTTTATATCTGCTGCGGGCTGGATTGCTCCCCCGTTGTCAGGCTCCCTGTTTTCCAGCGGTTCCTTCGGCGCGTGCTTGTACAGCGCAAACCACTTTTCGGTATCCGCGCAAGCCGCGACCTTTTTGTTTTCGATGAGTTCGTTTACAAAGCCCATATTAAGCGCTTCGGTGCCGCTCATCCACGTTTCTGCTGTCATAAGGGCGGATATCTCGTCCTTCTCCTTGCCGGTGCGGGCGGCGTATATGCCCGCTATCTGGTCGTTGATACGGTCGAGCTCGTCGGCGGTCCTGCGTAAGTCCTCCGCCCCACCGCCGGCGTATGTCCATGCATTATGTATCATCAACGTGGCATTTTCGGGCATTTTGATGGTATCGCCCGCCATGGCAACCACTGATGCGGCGGAGGCGGCGAGGCCGTCTATATGCACGTTTTTTGTCGCCGGGTGGCGGTTGAGGATGTTGTACAGGCTAAATCCCGCAAAGATGTCCCCGCCAGGGCTGTTGATATACACATCAAGGGTGGATATATCCCCCAGCGCCGCCAATTCTTTTTGAAATTGCGCAGGGGTTATTTCGTCGCCCCACCATGACGTATCGCTGATCTCTCCGTACAAAAAAAGCTCGCCGGCATTGCCGAGAGCTTTAAACTCCCAAAATTTATTCATTTTTCAGGGGCGCTCCTTTCGCTTGCGCGCTTTTAGGCGCGTTGAGTTTTGCGTTTTCCAGCGGCAGCATGTTGCCGTTGATAAAGTATATCTTTCCCAGCCCATCGGGTATGGGGTTCATATCCTCCAGCTCGCGGATATCGTCCGCGTTCATCACACCATTCTGCCGCATTGTGTTGTAATAGCTCGTTCGGGTGGCGGTATCGCCGCGTAGCAGACTGTTTGTATTAAACTTAAAATAATACTTCGCCTGCTCCGCCTCGCTCAACAGGTCACGGTAAAGGGCCTGCTCTATACGCACGGATAGGGGATTTATGCAGTCACGTACAAACTCGGCGCTCTGCTGCTCAATATTTGAAAAAGTGGCTTTTTCCAGATCCATGCACATGTGCGGGGGTACGCCGAAAATACGACATATCTCGGTTACAGCCCATTTGCGGCTATCAAGGAGCTGTGTCTTTGACATGTCTCTGTCCCACGGCTGCGCCGTGGAGCCGTTTTCCAGAAACATCCATTTCCCGGCGTTTTCTGCGCCGCCGTAGTTGCTCTGGAAGTCCTTTTTGAAGCGCTCGTATGCCGTATCGGAGAGTTGCCCCGGATAGGTTATATAGCCGCCGGGGGAAGTACCGGAAAAGCCCCTTTGCGCGTATTGTGTCATGCTGTTATTCAGTCCCAGCACGCTTGCGGCTATGGTCATTGGGTCTTCCGGCGTGCGGTCGCCAAATCTAAAACCGGGAATAAAGACAAAATCGCCCTCCCGGAGCGTTTCTGTTATGCCGTCATAGGTGACGTATATATACTGTTCCCCGTTTTCCCGGTTGGTGTACACTTCCGAGCAGCAGGATGTGGGCAGATTTTTGAGGTGTCGCACAAAGCCGTATCTGTCCCGCACTATGCGGAGATACCCGCCGCGAGTGAGCAGCATGTTTGCCACAAGCATCTGCATAAGCTCATACGCCGTGGTGGTGCGGTTGGGCAGCACATACAGCAGCTTATACAGGGGATGATCCCGTGCCTTTTGTTTGCCCTCCCCGGTATTTTTGTACATGTGCAGGGGCAACGCCGCCATGGTCTTGCTTATCAGGTCAACACACCTGAATACCGCCGCGACCTGCAGCGCCCCCTCTGCGCTTATGGCGTAACCCTGCCCTGCAAGGTACATCTGCCATGCGCTATCATCTGATACGGAGGGCAGTGTTTTAACGTCCGCCGCCCGTATTTCGTATGTTTTGCCAAAAAGTTTAAATCTTTTCACTGTTTACCTCACACTATTCTCAGGCCGCGGTGCTCGTATACGCTGCGCTTGGGTTCCAGTTTTACCGCCGCCGCCATCGCATCTATCAGGGCGCACATCGGGTCTATTCGCTCTATGCTCCTGTTTTTCATGGGTTTTATGTTCTCGTTGCCGTCCTCGGCTACTACTACATTGCCAAACGCCCAGCGCCCGCAGGGGTTCCTCTCGTGGGTCATTTCGCCCTCGCGTAGGAGTCGCTCAATTTCCTTCATTGCTGGGGACATGCCGCTCATGGTCTGAGGTATGGTGATTATCTTCTGTGCCGCAACCTCCTGCTGCATGAGGGGGCGCAGGGAATCTATGCGCCACTCGTCCGCTGCAATATATTTGATGTCATAGTCCAGCATGAGCTTGTCCAGATAGTTGGCAATATAGGCGTAGTCCACACAGTTGCCGGGGGTCGCGTGCATATGCCCCGCCTGCACCCATTTGCCAAAAGGCACGTGGTCCCGGTGCTCCCGTTCCCGCATGTTTTCCTCCGGGATCCACGCATCCACAAAAAAGCGCCACTCCGTTTCCTCCGGCAGCGGTGGGAAAAGGGCCGCCACGGCGGTCAGGTCGGTGGTGCTGGACAGGTCTATGCCTACATAACAGGGCCGCCCCAGCATATCGGATTTATGCCAGCCCCCTTCGGTATCATCCCATAGGGTGATGGGCAGCCAGCCGGTGCGTTTAAGCGATATCCATTGATTGAGCCGGAGCCACCGGAAGAGCTTCTCTGCCGCCGGGCTGTTTCGGGCCTTTATCGCCTCGCTGCGCACATTCTCAATTTTGATGGATACACCCAGCGAGGGATTGGCTAAGTACCAATTTGTTTCATCGTATATGTCCGCGTCCTCAGGGACGGTATAGATCTTGGCGTAAAACGCCGGGTCTGTCAGTTCGCCGCTCAGCACCTTTGTTGCTATTTCGTGCTGTTCCCATCCCACACTTTTGCGGTCGGGGTCGTCGCCCGCGGTGGTGATGCACCATATGAGCTGCTCATTCCGTGCAGCACCCGTACCAAATGTCAGCACGTCCCACAAGTCCCGCTTGGGGTGGGCGTGTAGTTCATCCATGATAACCACGGAGGGGTTAAGGCCGTGTTTGGTCGCCGCCTCTGCCGACAGCACTTTAAAGCGGCTGTGTGTGCGGAGATTCAGCATTTCCTTCGTGCTGTCTTTGATTTTGATTATCTTGGACAATACTTCGCTTTGCTCCACCATGCTCTTTGCGGCGTTAAAAGCTATTGATGCCTGGTTCCTGTCTGCGGCGCCGCAGTATATCTCGCCGCCCGGTGCGTCCATGACCAGGTGATACAGGCTCAGCGCGGCGATAAGTTCGGTCTTGCCGTTTTTCTTGGCGATCTCCAAATATGCCATGCGGTACTGCCGCACGCCCTCGGCGGTCACGGTGCCGTATACGGAGTTTATGACATCTATCTGCCATGGTAAAAGCACAAAGGGTTTGCCGTAAAAATCGCCGGTATGTTTAAGGGCCTGTACAAACTCGATAACTTCGAGAGCCTTGTTCGAGTTAACCACCGTACTTGCTCAGATATGCGGCCATGGGGTCGCTCTCTGCGGCTTTTTTCGCTGCTGCTACACCCATGCGAGCACGGCCCACCGGCGACAGGCACAGCTGCTCGGCGTATTTTATGATATTCTGCCCCTCCCGGCGCATGATGGTGATATACGGGTTTTCCGTTGGCTTGCCGTCCGCCGCCCGGTATATAAGCGGGCCGTTTTGGTATTCCGCCTCGGCTTTTTGGTATATCGCCACACTCTCGCAGTAGGCAGCGAGGGCGGATATGTCCAAATCGTTAATTATCGGGGTGTCGAGCTGGCGGTAGAGCTTTACTACCCTTTTCCATTCCTTCCTCGCCTCCGGGGACAGGCTTTTGGGTGGTTTTAATTTGTCGGAGCAGCCGGTAGGTTCGCCATTCTCCCGGTTTTCCATCGTGTCTTTGGTATGCCGGTTTTTGCCGTTATCGACGAGCTTTAGCGGCCTCGGCTTTCTTCCTGTCGGCATAGGCTCCTCCTTTCTCAAATTCTGTATTTGCCTATGATTTTTTTGTGTCCTTTGACGCTGTTGCAATGTATACAGGCGGGCTGGTGATTGGCGGTATCCCAAAAGCGCGGGTCGCCCGGCCCGTCAGGCGGGTCTATGTGATCCACGCACCGCGCCACCATAGTGCAGCCATCGTCCAGCCGCAGGGCGCAGAGTTGATGTTCCGGGGCCGACAAATACCAGCGGGAGTATTTGCTCCATCGGGCATCATATCCGCGCTGCCGGGAGCTACCCCGCCGCTCGTCCTGGGCGTGTATCTGCTCCTGCTGCCGCAGTTCGCCCGCCGTCCGGTGCTCATCGCAGTATCGTCCGGCGGTCAGTGCATTACATCCAGGGTACTGGCAAAAATGTAGGGCTCGGCTTGCCATAGCGCCGCTCATCTCCCTCAAAATGCTCAAGGGCCGCTCTTCGCAGCCCTTTTGATGGTATTATTATAGCACACAAAGAGTGTGGGAAAGTGTTGAGTTTTATTTATCTCGTTTCGCAATAGGTTTTGGTTTTATGATGCGCGGTGCGGTTCGCGCACAAAAGGTTTTTGCCTTATTATTTTATTTTGTTTATCTTTTTGGTTGACTTTTTAATCTGACAGGTATATAATATAGACATAACAAGAGAGGAGATAAAAGCAATGACTAAAGCATTTGAGAACCGTGTAAAGAAGGAATTGACAGTAGACACCAAAACCTATCGTTATAAGTATGAATGCATCATCAATCAGGGCATAGCCGTAATCAAGCGCTTGCCCGTAAAGGAACTAAATACTACCGCCGCGATAGACGGTTGGGAGACGGTCAAGATATACAAGTAACGCAGAGTGACGCCCGCAAGGGCGGTAATGCGGCAGGCCGGTCACAAGCCCGGCGGCAAAAAGGAGGATGTTAAACATGACAGATAACACAGTTAAGGCCTTGGGCCGGGCGTATGGTATAATGGCGGCGCAGCTCCCCGACATCATCGGGGCGCGCTGCCGGGTGCAAACAGCTAATATGTGGCCCATCCGTGGGCTGGGTGAGGGCTTGCGGTATATGATCGTTAACCGCAAGCTCACCCCGGAGGTCGATAGAGCCATACGGGACGCGCTGCAAGGCGCAGAGGATATAACCGAGGACGAGCACGCGCTGCCGCTCAGCCAGCAAGGCATGTGGGAGCTTGCCTATATGCAGGGCCGGTGCGCTCCCGTGCTCAGCGACGGCGAGTATTTGCGGGATCAGCTCAAGGCCCGTGGCCTGACGTTGGAGCAGGCCGCCGAGGCCTGTGAGGTGAGCAAGGCCGCAGTGCATTCGTGGTGTGCCGGGGTCAAACCGATCCCCCACGCGCGGCAGGAGCTGCTCGCGGTAAAGTTTGGGATAATGATATAAGAGGGCTGATATCAGCCCTCTTATACGGTATTCTCTTTACGCTGCTATTCTGCCTATCAGCCTGTCTACCCCCTGTCTCTCAAGGGTCTTCGCCCAATCAATCGAGACGTGCATTTGCTGCGCTATCCGCTCCCAATATCCCCCTTTTGCCACTCCGTATTTAACGTACCGCAGTCTTATTGCCTCATATTCCAGCGGCGGCAAGCACATCACTTCAAATTCTATCATTCCCACCCAATGGTCGAGATTTTGCAATTCGTCTTCCAGCCGTTTTTTCTTCTTTCGCAGTCTTTTTAATTCCCGCGAAGCTTTTATCACCGTGGCCGGAGTGCTGTCCGGCAGCTCAGTACCGCGCGGCAGGCCCGTAATCTGCTGCGGGTGAAGATCGTATTGCGCCTCAATTTCCTCGTCAACGCTAATTAACAACCGCTCTTTTTCCGTCCTCGTGCGCTCTGCATTACCCCAATACATCAGCAGTCGCCGCACGGCTGCCCGCTCATCTCGCCTTTCCCGCGTTGCTTTTTTCGGATTCAATTTCCCGCCTCCTTTTTGGATTAAAAACCGTCGTTTTTGATGTAATTTTGCAAATCTTTTCGGTGACCAATTTGCCGCCGCCGTTTATTTGTAGTTTTGTTGTTTTCGGGCGCCCCATTGCCGCTCATTTTCAAAGCTTCTCAAAAATCGAAAAATTTTTCTTCCGATGGGCCGCCCCGGTACCGCGGAGGGTTGATTTAGCTTTTTGATGCCCCCCTCCCCTCTATTTCGGCCTGTTTTCACGTCTGCATCGTGCCTCCGTCATCAGGCGGATATACTCCGCTTTTTCTTTTTCCAGTCTTTTCAAGTGCTTTATTGCGTCCCGCCTTACAAATCCGCCGCTTTTTTCGATGAGTGCACGGGTAGCGGCGATTTTCCGATCATGCTCAATTAACGCGCTCGGCTTTTCCACTTGTCAGGGCCTCCCATCTGTCAACTATCACGTCGCAGTATTTGGGATCAAGTTCCATAAGGTAGGCCGTCCGCCCGTTCTGTTCGCAGGCTATCAGGGTAGTTCCAGAGCCGCCAAACAGATCCAGCACGCAGTCACCGCCCTTGGTGTTGTTTTGTATCTGGTAATCAAAGAGTTTGACCGGCTTCATGGTCGGGTGTTCTTTTGCCCGCTGCGGACGGTCGAAATTGAGCACGGTTGTCTGCTTTCGGTCGCTGGCCCACAGGTGGCCCGCGCCCTCCTTCCATCCGTAGAGGCAAGGCTCGTGTTTCCACTGGTAATCCTGCCGTCCCATGACCATACTGTTTTTGTTCCAAATAAGGCACTGCCGCACTTCCAGTCCAGCAGCTTTGCAAGCGGCCCGGAAGTTCAGCCCTTCCGATTCTGCGTGCCAGATGTAAAATACCGCGCCGGGTTTCATTGCCTCGTAGGCCGCCATAAAGGCGTCGGTCAAAAAGGCCCGGAATTGTTCATCGTTTTGTTTGTCGTTGACTATGGTGAGCGCATCTTTGGTCTTGCCCGTGTATCCCACATTATATGGCGGATCAGTGAGCAGCATATCCATCTGCACCCCCCCCGCCAACGCTTGTACGCAGTCGGCGGACGTGCTATCGCCGCACATCAGAAAGTGCCGCCCCAGTTTATATATATCGCCCGGTTTAGTTCGAGGTTCCGCTGGGACGTTTATTTCATAGTCATCCTCTTGTACCTCGGCTGCCTCCTTCGGCATCGTAAATCCGAACGCCGTCATATCTATTTCTGGGATATTCAGCAGCTCCTGATTGAGCAGGTCAAAATCCCACTCGGCAAATTCTGCGACCTTGTTGTCTGCAAGTCGGTAAGCTTTCACCTGTTCCGGCGTGAGGTCGTCCGCGTAGATGCACGGTACCTGCTGCATTTTCAGTTTCTTCGCCGCCAGTTGCCGGGTGTGTCCGGCAATGATGATGTCATCCTCGTCAATAAGTATCGGCTGTTTGAATCCAAACTGCCGAATGCTCTCCGCTACCTTCTCCACAGCCTTGTCGTTGCGGCGCGGATTGCCTGCGTAGGGTTTAATGTCGTCTATGTTTTTATATACGATTTCCATATCAATTTGCCCTCTTATTTATGGTTTTGTCTGCGTTTTCTTCGCGCTCGGTCCCTTCGTCCGTACCGCTCAACAGCGCACCTTTTATGGCGGAGTAGGCGTATAGGTGCTGTATCGCCTCATGTCTTATAGGGTTTTGTTTCACTCTGCGCCCTCCCATATTAGCGGCCTTCCCGCTGCGTCTACCATTACGCACACGCCGCCTTTGTATGTTCTCAAGTATTGTATGCCCGTGAGGTTATCGACATATATTTCATACATCGGACTCGCATCCAGTACCCACAGTCTACGATTGCCAGCCTCGGCCTTTACGCACCCGCACAGGGATACAGACAATAGAACGACCAGCATTATTATTACTATTGCTCGTTTCATTTTTCCTCCTTCGGTGGTTCGGGCATGGGCATCCATGCAATAACAGGATTACCTCCAAACCATAGTCCGCCAAACTTTTCTATGGGATATAAAAGCCCCAGCATGTCAATGTCAGTGCTGCCGGCATCGTAGTAATACCACCATTCCGGCAATAATTGTCTCATGCGTATCTCGCCGCGAAAAATCTGTCCATCTTGCAGCAGGATAATCACCGGTTCCTTTTCTTCTGGTAGTCTGTCCCTTACTTTAATCCAGTTCATTAGTTTCCTCCTTATCCATTTTCGCCCCGCAGTTGGGGCAGTAATTCGCACCATACGGCAAACATTCGCCGCACAGAGAGCACAGATAAAAAACCCCTATGCCTTCGTCTTCGATTTTTCGCCCATGCACTACAGGTGCAACGTCGGCGGCAGGAGCAGTTGCCATCAAGTCCCTTGCTCTGCCCGGTGGGCCAACATGCTCCGCATCATATCGGGCAATCAACGCCTCACGCTCTATATACTCTTTGCTCATTGTCAGTACCTCCCGCCCCATAAAAAATCTTGAATTTCTTTGGTTAACCGTTTTTTGCTCAATTCGTATGCGTGACTTGTAATTTCTCTCTGCTCTTTTTTGCCTTGATATAAATCAATCATAATCTCCCTTTCCTTCATTTTTTGTTGAGCTTCTTGTTCATCGAATCCGCATGAGAGTAAGTAGTTATAATAATCATTATCGCTTTTAGCCATTGTTACCCTCCAATGCCGTTTCGGCTTCTTCACGGGTGCGGTAGTAACCTCTCCGTAACTTCCCGTCATCAGTAAGTAAATACAGACGGAATGTAGTTTGTTCGATAAACAAATTTCGATATTCGCACCCTTTACACATCCTTTTCGTTCCACAATCCCCGGGGAATGTACAATCATCAATAACTCGGTATATTCTGTCCCCGGCCCTACACGGCAGCACCACCAACCGTCCGTCTTGCTCTGCCCGGAGTAATTCACGAATATGCTCCGTAAGCTCCCCATGCACCACAGGTGCAACATCGGCGGCAGGGATTCCTCGTACCTTTTCAAGCACGCTATTGGTCACGCAAAAACGGCACCAGTCTCCGCCCAGGTCACCGCCTTGCTCCTTACACGGGGCGCAATAGTGTTTTTCCACCTTGCCTATAAGCGTCTCCCGGCTAATGTAATCACTCATTGTCAGCCCTCCTGTTCGCTTTGTTTAAATATCGTTTTGCCCAGCGTATCCAGCGGTTTGATATGCAAAATATGTTCTTGTGGTATAGTCTGTCCTGCACATTTGGCGCCTTACCTTTCGTGCGTTTATACAGTGCTCTCATTGTTGCCCTCCAACTTCCTACCGCAATGCCAGCAGAATTTAATCATCTTCTGGCTTATTGGCTGTGCAAATTTGTCATCAATGATCGTGTATTCGGCCTTGCACCAAGCGCAGCCCTCGTCGTGTTTGCCATCCAGTGCAAGCGCATCAATCCTGCGGAGGGCGGCCGGCATGCGCAGGTAATCCTCAATCACCGCCGCCGCACACGGCCAGCCGTAGCAGACCGCGCAATAGTAGCCCTCGGCTATAGCGCCGCTCATAAACTCGTTTTGATTTGGTGTTGGACTATTGGCGCCAGTTTTGAGCTCGACGTATATGCCATGGTAGCCGCCCCGGGCGGCAGGGATAAATACGTCCGGTACGCCGGAATGTACCCCCTGCCACATCAGCCGCGCAGCGGTGCGCTTATCGCGTAAGCCGCCGTTGGGTATGTGGTGGTAGAGCGTCAGGGCTGGATACTGCGTCCGCATCATCCGCGCCCAGTTGGTCAGGGCGGTCTGGTGCTCGTCCTCTCTGCCTATTCCCGGCTGGGCAGGCCGCCATACGGGTATACCCGCCCGGTTGGGGGTCATAGTGTAGTCCTTCAGCAATTGTTTTTACCTCCTTTTTGATATCGTCGTAAAATCCGACGCATTTACAAGGCCCCGGTAAAAGCCTTGCGCTTTGCGCCGCTTAACACCGCCGTTTGGGCGGGATTTTGACATATTTGAAATAGGTAAAGCCGAACTCTGTCGCGCCGCTCTCGACGAGGATATAGTCCCTCGGTGTATGCGGCGGTTTGGCCGGCGTGTAGTTGCGTTTTATCGGTTTTGTCTGCTCCCTACCGCAGGGGGCAAGGTTGCGGGTCGCCATGTAATGGTGCCCGCCCTGCTCCGGTGTCCAGTGGTTAAAAAGGTAATTGGCTAATCCCGTATAATCGGGGCCGTGGTCTATGCCGTCATAGTGGATGTGCGCCCGGAGGTGCTCGCAGCGGTTGACGCTGCCCAGCGTCCATTGTTTGCGTATGGCCTCCTCCGGCACTCCGTCCGTCAGCATATGGGCGTGTATGCGGTGGGTATTTTTGCCGCGCCCCATGTAGATAACGATTTTCGCCTCCGGGTAGGCATAGAGCAGCCGGCGGCGGAAATTGACGCAGAGGCGGCGGAAGTCCTTAAAATCGTGTACCTCGTGCTCGTCATCCTGGGTGAGTGTGCTGTATAACGAGGCCGGGGTGAAGTTTTCGTTGATGATCCGGGTATGTGCCCGGCGGGCTACCTCAGAGTTAAACCGCGCCCTTTCTTCGTCCGTCTTAAACCTCGGTTTTCGCGGGCGGTAGGGTTTTTGCGTCCTGTCGCCCACGGTATATACGATCCGCTCCAGCACCACGCCGGAATATATATCACGCCGTACCCGCTGCATGGCGGCCTCCTTTTTTTTAATAATCATGTCTTGGCCCTTTGCCGGGGGCGGTGGTTTGCAGTGCGGGCGTTTTCCCGTTGGCCGCACCTGCAGCCACCCTATCATAATGGAGGACCGGGTGATTGCCGCACCCGGCAAAAGGTCAAGTCCTGCCCGTGTTACCGGGCAGGCTTTAATGCGTGTATGTCCTCGGTTTTCTTTGTGCGGCGCGGGATAAATATCTGCTCCATTACTTTGTCGCTGTGGTCGTTCATCAGCTCGTCCGCCTCAAGGATATGCAGCTCCCGCCCGTCAATGCACAGGCGGCATGAGCCCTTGTACTGGGCATATGTCCGTCTGGCTTTTGCAAAGTCGTTGGTCTCAATAACGGTCTGCGTCCCGGCGGGCGTGCGGATCAGGATGGTGTATGTGGGTAGTGTCTTCTTTTTCATAGTTTCATTTTATTCCTCCCCAAATCTCTTTTTTGTTACCGCCATCGGAAACTCCTCAATTTCGCTCGCCCACAGTGCCGTCCCCTTGCCGTTGCACCGCTCCCAGCAGAGTGGGAATCCGCCGATGCCGTCAAACAGGCTGCCGAGCGTGGCGGGTCGCTCATATTGTGCTGATATTCTCCGCAGCAGCCAAAACCAGAACGGTAACGCTATTGAGTTGCCCAGGGCTTTATATCTGCCGTTGTCGCTGGATCGATGCTTTTTCCCGCTGCCGTCTATCCACTTGCCTATGTTAGTCCACCCATCAGGGTATCCCTGCAATCGCTCACATTCCAGCGGCGTCAACCGGCGCGCCATCATGTTTTGCACAGGGTATGTCTCTGTGTCCTCCCGGTATGCACAGTTTGCTTTTGCTCGGAGTGTGTGGCTCACATCCTCGCACAACACCGTATGGCTCACTTTACTTTCTCCTGCGCGTAATGCGTTCTTCGTTTCGCTTGCCGTCCAGTTTTCTTCCATCGCGCTCTTGGGCTGATATAAAATCGCCTGTTTGTCGTGCATTGTATTTAGCGTTTGACTAACCTCTTGCGCCATGGTCATGGCCTCATGGGCTTGTCCGTTGCCGATGCCGTACACATGCGGATATGCTCCATGGGGATCACTGCGTAGCGTTTCTGCTATGTCTCCAGTGAAATATCCGCGATTTGTAAAGCCGCTTGCGCCCTCAATGCCGTTTCCAGCTGTTCGGGCAATTTCTTCCCTCTTCGTTCCGCTCTGTTCAGTATCCCCTGACAAGCCTTTGCGCTCAAATAATATTTCGGGTGCGGTGCGTCCTCCAAAATCGCAGACAAGCGCGATACGTTTTCTTCGCTGGGGCACTCCCCAAAACTGCGCGTCGTGTACTCGCCAAGCAATGCTCCATTTTCCGACCACATCGGACAGGCATCCTGCTGAAGGCCATCCTTTGACAGGCACAGGAATAGAGGGGGCTTGCGGCTCGACGATTTTGACCGTTTCTTCAAGGACGGCTGCGAAGTCTTTTCCTCCATTGCTGCTGAAAGCTCCTGGGACATTTTCCCAGACCATCCAGCGAGGTCGGACCATTGCACCTGTTCGCCCATTATTGACATCGTTCTGTCTCAACTCCTTTACGCATCGTATCTGTTCCATGTATAAACCCGAACGCTTTCCGGCAAGTCCTGCCCTCTTCCCCGCTACGGAAAGGTCTTGACAAGGGCTGCCGCCTGTTACGCAGTCCACCGGTTCTACTTCAAACCAGTTGATTTTTGTTATGTCGCCCAGGTGTCGCATCTTTTAGTCCTCCAGCAGATCAACGCCTATTTTCGCCAGCTCGTCGGCGGAGTATTGGCGCTGGCTGTGATTCATGAAGTAACTGCCATTGCTCTTTTTGACGTTGGTTTTCGCCGCCGACAGGTAGCCCTCAAATTTCTCGCTGTTAAACAGGGTGCAGGGGCGCATATACTCCTGCATGCTTGTCCCCTTCCACGTTGCCCAGCGGCTATCTATTACCCGGCGGCAGTCCTCCGGCGTATGGTCCTCCGCCAGGCGGGCGTTGATATAGCTGCGGTTTTTCGGCGTTTTTTGGTATTTAGTCCCGGCAACAGTGTTAAGGTAGTCTATTACCGTATCGGCGGCGGTCGTGTCGGTGATCGCATTGCGGGCGGTAACCTCTCCGGTCTCCCGGTCTATCGTTACTATCAGGGCGGGCCTGCCGTTGATGCTGACAGCGGCCCGGCCTTTTGTGTCCACGTGCTCCCCTATGACGCGCAGGAGCATGTCATATATCTCCCGGCTTTCCACGGTTATATCTCCTTTTTCTCCTTTTTGGTCTCGCTGCGCTCTATGGCTATGCCGATAGCGGCGGAGCCGGTGCTCTTTACGGTGGCCTTAACTCCGTCCGTGGTGGTTATGACCGCTTTATCCACAAATCCGCCGTACACCCGCTCGGCAAGCTGCCGCAATATCTCTCGCGTCTGCTCGTCCACGGCTATGCGCTTCTGGTGCGGGTTGCCTGCAAAAAGCTCCTCGATCACGTCCTCTGCCTTTTGCAGGGCTTCGATGCGGTCGCTCTCTCCCCGAAGGGCAGCCTCATGAGTGTCACGGTCGCGTCTGGCCTCCTTGCAGTCACATATGAGGGTAGCTATCCCGTCCTCGTCCGGGTCGTCGATGTTTGGGTGTAGGGCCAAATAGCTCTTGATATTGAGCAGTTGCCCGCAGTAGCGGCAAACGCCGAATGTCCTTTCAGTTGTTTCCACTTTGCTTGTCCTCCTTTGATATGTTTTTTCGCAGTCTTTTACGAGCAATAGCTTTGCAGCTCCGTCAATCTGTAGCTGCCGTCATTATCCGGTGTGTCGTCAATCTGTACCGATTGAGGGATTACAAAAGCGGGGACAACCCCGTACGAGTGCGACGGGAAGCTGTAGTAGGCGGAGCCGTCCGTGAAGACGCACCACGCGTTGCCAGAGGAGTACCGCGAGGAAAGCCACCAGACGGCCGCCGAGCCGTTAAAGGTCTTTTTGCGGCTCTTTCTTCCCGTGAATATAGGCCATGTTAAGCCTTCTTCTACTCCTTCATTTTTGCCGCAGCCTACCATGGTCAACGTGGGGGCAAACACTTTGCGAGTTATGCCCTCAGCGCCTCTGCCGTTATACAGTGAGAACGTGCAGGGGATAATCAGCTCTTTAAGTTCATCGGGGTAGCTGTTGTATATTTCCGTCATGCGTTTGTCCAGGTCTGATCCGGCGTACTCCGTGCTGCCGCCGAACCGGCACAGGCTGTGTATCTCCTCGCGGATAAGCCCTGCGGTGCCCACGTCAAAATTATTGAGGCAACCAAGGGTGTAGTCAGCCAGCTCGTAGGTTCCATCCTCGCGGCGCTCGGGGATTTTGATGTTGCTTCCGAATGGTAGTTCTCCTAATTTCATTTTTTATGTCCTCCTTTGATATGTTTTTTAACTCATTTGCTCCACTTGTCTGGCGTTGAGCTTGCCGCGCTCGATCAGTTTGTATATTTCGTGCCTGTCGATGCCCAGCCGCTCCCTCGTCTCCTGCGTTGTCAGCCACTCGCCGTCCACTTCGACGATCCACTTCCTGTATATACGCGGCGGCTCACCTTTCCCGTCCGGCAAAAACAGCGGGCAGGCGCGGATGACGTAGGACTGTATAATTGTCGTGTAGTTTTTGCCGTGGTAATAGTCGCTGCCCTTCAGCGTTGTCTCCCTTGCCTCCCAGCCCTCAACGGGTTCGGGATCGGCGCGGCGAGACCAGCTGCAGCCCATGCCCGGCGCGTTGGTCGCCCTCTGGCAACGCCAGCACAGGGTTTGTCCGGTTGTGCATGCTTCCATGTCTATCTCCTTTTGCGGGGCGCGAAGGCGTATCCCGCCACGCACCCGATGAAAAACATCGGTATCCCCCAGCTGAAAAATGCTCCCCACATATCATTCGTCCTTTCCCGTTGCAACGTATAAATTGATGTAGTTGTTGTTGGCGTCCATGCACAGCAGGGACGCATCGAGCAGGGCGGCTACCGTTCTGCCGCAGACGGCGGGAAGAATATCCTCCCTCCTGAAGTCTCCGATCAGCGCCCCGTCCGGCGAGTGGTACAGCCGTACCCGCTGTGTTTTCAGCAGGGCGATCATGGGTAAAAGCTCCTTTATTTGCATATGTAATCACTCCTCCACTTACGGTATCTCAGCTTTTCCTCGTCCCAATCCGGGTATTTGGCCATAAGGTACGCCCGGAGGGCCTTTCTGATCTCCGGCCTGCGTTCTGAATTGTCGTAATCCCTGTGGCATTCAGGGCACAGGGTAACAACATTTTCCTCCACTCCCTTGCCATTATGGGAGCGCGGAATAAAATGCGCGTCCGGGTTGCCGGGTCTGCCGCACAGGACGCAGGAATGATGATCCCTCTCCCATACCCACCGTTTGACTTTGAGAGGTATTTCGCATGCTTTTGTGCGCTTGCTTTTCATGGCTTTTTTACGAGCAATAGCTTTGCAGTTCCGTCAATCTGTAACTGCCATCATTATCCGGTGTGTCGTCAATCTGTGCCGATTGAGGGATTACAAAAGCGGGGACAACCCCGAACGAGTACGACGGGTTGATGCGGTAGTAGGCGGAGCCGTCCGCGTTGACGTACCACGCGTAGTCAGAGGAGCTCAGCGAGGAAAGCCACCAGAAGGCCGCCGAGCCGTCAAAGGTCTTTTTGCGGCTATTCTGGCCAGTGAATATAGGCCATGTTAAGCCCTCGTCCACTCCTTCATTGTCGCCACAGCCCACCATGGTCAACGTGGGAGCAAACACCTTGCGGGTTATATTCTCGGCGCCGCTGCCGTTATATAACGGGATCGTGCTTGGGATAATCAGTTCTTTAAACTCGTCGGGGTAGCTGTTGTATATTTCTGTCATGCGTTTGTCCAGGTCAGAACCGGCGTACTCCACGCTGTCGCCGAACCGGCAAAAGCTGTGTATGTCTTTGCGGATAAACGCAGCCACGCCTGCGCCGAAAAAGCCCAGGGTGTAGTCCGCCAGCTTATAGCTGCCATCTTCTTGTCGCTCGGGAATTTTGATGTTTGCCCCGAATGTCATTTCTCCTAATTGCATTGTTTTGCGTCCTCCTTACGATCTGATACCCTCCGGCGACGTGGGCTATCGGCAAACCCGTCCGCGGGAGACGCACCGGGCCTGAATCCTGTTTATACTCGCCCGGTCGAGTTGCTAACGTGCTGTTGTGGGATTGTTAGGTCATTCGCATCACCTCCGGCGAAAGGAGACAGCAGAGGGCGGTGAGCAGAAGCAGCGTTTTGTCGGACATATCAGGTGGTCTGTGTATATCAAAAAGGAGATTATAAACTCTGCCCATCGGACACCGGCCCAAGATGCCGCCCTCTGCTCTCCCCTTTCGCACGGGGAGCTACTGCACTTTGTATTTACAATCGTCGTACTTATGGCGGCGGGCAGCCTTTACCCTGGGCTGATCCGCTGTCTTGTCCTCTACCATGGAGGCCATGCTCCGCACCAGTATGAGGGGGGCGTGGCCGTCGGCGGCGGTCGCCATGAGGCGCCCATCCCTGCACATGGCGCGTATGGTGCCGGGGTCTACGTTGATGATCTCGGATGCCCGCTTGGTGGTGACATACTCGCCGTGCATCTTCACCATGCGCTCCTCCAACGCCTCAACGCTGTTTATACGCTCGTCCACGGCGGCGGTTATCATGTCCCGCAGGAGCTTGTCAAAGTTATCCATGGCGGTTTCCTTTCTGTGGTATAATCAAAAGTAAAAAGGGGTTTTATGCTGAGTTTTGCTTCTTTCCGTATTCTTGTTTACGCTTATTTTCATCGGGGCTTCGGCGTATCCGATGTTGACCGCATCGTGGGTAAAAAGTTCGCGCAGGGTTGTATAAACCAGCTGTATAACAAGAACCTGATATCCGTCAGGTACATCGCCGAAGGCCGTAACGGGCTTTTATTGCTCATAACGCAAGACGGTCGCGGTTTCCTGCCACGAATATTTGCGTTTGCGTCCGCCTGATTTCTTCGTAAAGGCTCAGCAGCTTCTTGTCCGCGTCCTGCTCTTCCCATTTGCACGTCCACTTGTCTCTAAACATGGTGCCGCTCACCTCCTATGCGGTTTGTTCGTTCACTCTTACGTTTTGCGTAAGTTAGTTTGCAAAAAAAATGTCCGTTGCTTCTTGTTTGCTGTCACATACGCATTCGGCAATTTTGACCATCACATCATACGGTATTTTACTCGGTATCGATAGGTATTTCGCCAGAGTATTTCGGTCTATCCCCAGCGTATTCGCTAATGATGATATCGTATAATTTTTTTCGGTCATTTTCCCCCTAAGTTTGGGCACATTGATTTCGTACAACCTTTCCGCCTCCGTTTCTTACGTATTGCGTAAGTTTATAATAGCCTTGTCGCGCCCAAAAGTCAATACGTGGCGCGAAAGTTTTTTTGCGTTTTGAGTAATTTTTATTGCATTTCAAAATAAAGAAGTGTATTATAGGCTTACGAGGAGGATAACAAAATGATTTTAGAAGAGAGAATGAGGGATCGCAGGAAAGAATTGGATTTAACCCTCGCCGATATCGCAAAGGCAGTTGGTGTCTCAGAGGCCACCGTGCAGCGATGGGAAAGCGGCAAGATTAAGAATTTGAGGTATGAACGTATTCCCGCCCTTGCAGTCGCTTTGCATACTACGCCGGCCTATCTAATGGGCTGGGAAGATATCCCGGAAGAAACCACCTCCAGTAAAGCTATGCTAAAGGCGGTCGTTGACGGCATGACCGAAGAACAAGCCGCTCTGTTTCTGGCGACTTGGCAAGCAGCAAAAATGCCAAAGTGATTTCCTCTATCGTCATTCCATCTATGATTTCCTTTAATTCTTCTTTTTTCGTCATTTGTTTCCACCTCCAAACATTTGTTCTGTTTTGATGATAGCATTTTTCGTATAAAAGAAAAGGGGTGATTTTATTGAAAGTACTATAAACGGGACTGCGCTCAACGATGTTGCACAAATCGTGCCTCGGATTCGCCTTTAACCGGCAGAGGGAGCGGGAGCCGCTCACCTCCGCCTCGGCCAGAACGGCGGAGAAGCTTCGCGGGAGCCGCCCCGGCCTGAATTAAGCATATCTCTTTCCCTTGGTTTTTTAAAGCCACAAATAGTATCCTTTCAGGGTAAAAATTGTTTAAACGGGGGTAAAATAATGGACTTTGAGCGATTACAGGAACTTGTGCGGCAATCCGGCAAGACACAGCAGGAGATCGCGGACGAATGTGGGCTGTCGCTCGCTACTGTCAAGAAGGTGCTTCACGGACAAACATCAAATCCAGGCGTGGATACGCTGATAAGGATATTAAATACTATTGGCAAAAGTCTGCGGGATATAGATTCTGACTTTGCGGGAGTTCCGCAAGGATATAGTAAAGAGGATTTATACGAAGAACTTATCGCCATTAACAAGGAGCGTATAAACAATCTGGTAGCCGAAGGGCGGCGTAAAAAAATTCAATTGTCCCTGTTGTCAGGTGTTTCCGTATTATTGATGGTGGTTTTAAGCGGAATATTTATCATAGATAGCAGATATCCGAGCATGGGGCTGATACGCCCCGAAACTAAGCATTTATCGACAATAGCAGGGGGTATAATGCTGGTTTTCGTGATATTCGCAGGCTATCTCATATACATCAGCATAAAAGAATGGGAAAGGTTAAAGTAGGAGGGTTTGGTCAATGGGTATGATACATCAGTGCTCTCAGTGTGGGAAAAAGGGGTTGTTCTTGCCGCTCAACAACCTTGGGCACTGTGAGGAATGTATAAAAAAGAATAAGGCGGAACGAGACGAGCTCAAGGCAGAGCAGGATGAGCGCGAAGCGAAACAGATCAAATGCGAGGCGGCGCAGGACGTGCCGCTCATCGCCGAAACGGAAATTACAGACGACGAGGCAGAGAAAAAGGAGGAAGTTGAAAATATGGAAAATACCGGTGTTCGCAAACCGAATGTATCTGAAAAGGACTGGCTTACTACGCTGCTTTTATGTATATTCCTGGGTGGCTTGGGTATACATCGGTTTTACGTCAACAAGCCGCTCACGGCTGTTCTTTGGTTGCTGACTGCCGGCTGCTTTGGTGTTGGTGTTATCATAGATATATGCAGTATAGCCAGCGGCAGTTTTACGGACGGCGACGGGGCTGTGATCCTCTCAGAAAAGCAGCGGGACAGGGCACACGGCTCTGGTGTGCAGGACGCGCCGCCCGTTGATGCCGTCGAGCAGCTCCGCAAGCTGGGTGAATTGCGGGATAGTGGTATCCTGAGTGATGAGGAGTTTGCGGCGAAGAAGTCCGTATTGCTCGGCAAGATAAAATAAAAAATCCCCCGGCTGTCGGCGCAGCGCAAGGGGGATCAGAGGTGGATGCTTCTCCGCCTCCGATTTTAACACAAAAGGGAGGTTTTGGCAATGGCAAAGCAAAGTGACGGCAGATACCGGGCAAAAGTCACAGTTGGGCGGGCTGACGGCAAGAGCATAGTAAAGTACGTTTCCGGGCGCACAAAGAAGGAGCTGGAGACCGCGAAGGAGGCGGTCAGGCAGGAGTTCATCACCGGGCGCACCGCACAGAAGGACGCGCTTTTCGGCCCATACGCCATACAGTGGTATAACGTCTACAAAAAGCCGAGCATAAAGGAATCGGCGCAGAGCGGATATAAGACGGCGCTCAACAAGCACATATTGCCTGTTCTGGGGGGCAAGCGGCTCACCGCAATATCCACTATGGATTTGCAGGAGCTGCTTAACTCCAAGGGCGATACGTGCGTAACCATAATCGAAAATGTACACCATGTGTTAGAATCCGTCTTTAAGCGGGCATACTCCGAGGGGATAATCCAGCGGGACGTGACCGTGGGGCTGGTCAAGCCCACGAAAGAAAAGTCAAGCCGCCGGGCGCTGACGGAAGCAGAGGAAGAAGCGGCAAAGAAGCTAATGCAGGAGGAAAACGGCCTGCTGGTGGCATTACTATACTATACCGGAATGAGGCTCGGTGAAGCCCTCGGCCTGCAATGGGAATGTGTAGATTTCAGGAAGAAGGTCATACACGTCCGGCAGCAGGTCAATTTAAGGAAGGGCACGATAACCCCGCCCAAGACGAAGGAAAGCATACGGGATATACCCCTGCCGGACGAGCTGGCAGAAATGCTCGTGCGGGGATTCCCGCAGGCGTTCGTGTTCCCCGCCCCCGATGGAACATACTACCGCAATTCCTCTTCAAATAGGCTTTGGCGTTCGCTGATGGAGCGCATGGCAGAGTTGGGGCCCGACATAGAAACGAGAGAGGACGGTGCCTCCGTTCTCACGCCGCACTACTTCCGGCACAATTACGCCTCCATACTCTATAATGCCGGCGTTGACGTGCTTTCCGCGCAGAAATTCCTCGGCCACGCCAACGTAAAGGTGACGCTTGAAATTTATTCACACCTTTCAAAGGAAAAAGAGGACGCAAGCGCGGGCGCAGTTATGGACGCTTTCAAAAAAAGGTTGCCGGAAAGTTGCCAGAGCGAAAGCACAAAATGAGCACAAGCAATCAAAAAAGCCCTAAATACCTAAGAAAAACGCCCGTGCAACACGAGCGTTTCTGATGTTTGGTATCCGGCGGCTACCCGTTTTTTATTCAGTTCCTTGCAGTTTCTCGTCCGTAAAAAGCGGCTGTTTATCTATATTTTCCGTTTGCGCTCGTTTTAGGGCTTGAAATAAAAGGTTGCCAGAAAGTTGCCGGAAGGTTGCCAATTACGCAGTAAAATATTTTTCAACCTTGAAATCCTTACCGTCTATATCGTTAATGAAATCTTTTGCAAGGCTGAAATAAAACTCCGGGTCTTCTCCCCTGCCTACCATTTCGGCGGTATCATGACTATCGTTGTAGTACATATTCATGCACAGATAGTATTTGCATACCGCCGTTATGCCCTTCGTCGCCAGAAACGCCTTGATGGTATCATAGTCCCATTTCTGACCGTATGGGCGCATACCCTTGACTATCTGCCGCGCCTCTTCAGGAGTTATCCGATATGCTATCTCTTCGAGGCAATACATTGTTTCTCTGTACACCTCCGGCAGACGGTCCTTTACTGTGTGCATCATATCAGAGAGCGCATCGGTCACCTCTGTCATATCGGTGTGCCTTTCGGATATCAGGCGTATGATCTCCTTAAAGCTCATTACTCTGCGCCTCCGTCAATGCTGGCAAGCCCCTGAGTGCAAGCGGTTTTGCTAAGCATTTTAAAACTGCCGCCCGTGGCGTTGGTCTTAACGATGGTAGCATACCTGGTGCGGGTGCGTATGGCGCAGGCTGTGACCTGGGCGCAGCAGCTATCTATCAGCGGGTACTGTTCCGTGCCGGCGCCTATGGTGACGAACACGGGCGCGGTTATAGTGGTAGCCGCCGGGACAGACTGAGCTACCACGATGCAGTATTTCTGATTGTCGTTATAGTTGCCTGCCGGGAGGTTGATTATCAGCCCGGTTCCCGCTGTGAAGGTAACGGCCTGGGAGATTATAAGGTTGGGGCAGAGTTTGCATACATTTTTACAAGCCATTTTTTATGCTCCTTTCAAAAATCAAGGGGCAGCATACGCCGCCCCGATATATCACGGCATAGCCGGAATTAGCAGCAGCAGCCGCAATTATTACCACAGAAGGGGGAGTTCCCCGCGTTGTAGGTGTAACCGTTGGGATAGCGGACTACTCCGTACATGCGGTTATCCATCTCAAGGCTGGACACTTTGTCCCTGAGAGCCTGCATTTCGTTCGCCTGTATCAGGGAGCGGGTGGCCTCGGCCTCGGCGTGGATAGCGGTGGTTATGTCGCAGGTGTTCTGGTTCATCTGCGCTGAGAGGTTGGCTATACCGAGCCTCTGTTCACAGCAGCAGTTTGCGAGCTGGCTGGACAGGTTCCGGCCTTCGGTGGTGATAGCGTTGTTCAGCGCGAAGGTGGAATCACATATACCGTTGCCGATGTTAGTCAAGCGGTCATTGATCTGGCCGAAGTGCTGACCGAAGAGAATTTCCTGCTGAGACGCAGCGGTGGCATACTGTCCAAATTCGCCCTGGCGGTTCCAGCCGCCAAAGCCGCCGCCCATCATAGCAAAGATCAGGATTAAGGCAAATATCCAGAAGCCTCCGTTGAAGCCGTCAGTCTTGCCATCAGTTACCGCGGCTATATCCGCGAGAGAGGGCATATTATCCATAGTTCTAAAGTTCCTTTCGATTTATATTCCAATCCCGTGCGCGCTTCGGGTAATGGTCTATCTTAATTCAGAAAGAATATCCTCGGGGTCTATCCCGTATTGCTTGCAGGCCGCATAAAACATCTGTTTAGGGTCGCCGTTGCCTATCATCTGCTTTATCTTCTGCATTTGTCCGGGAACGGACATCATCTGTTTAGCCTGCGCTATCATTTGTGGGTTGAGCTTCCTCGGACTTCCTCCGCTTAGCATTTGTAGTATCGGGTTTGGCATTTATCATTTCCTCCAATCTGGCTATTCTCTGTTCAAGGCCGTTCACATCGACAGGCGGAGCGGGTTTATACGGGGTTATGCTATAAGGCGAGAGAGAGGGGAACCCCGCCCCGTCCGTTGTTTTAAGCCACACTATGGGGGCCGTTTCGTCCAACAGAAGAACGGAGCTATTAGGGGGCATTTGATACGCCTTTGCGCCGCCCTCACCGTTCACTTTGACTACTTCGGTTCGCTGATATTGGGTTTGCTGGTTAAAATAAGGTTGGTATGGATACACTGTTTCACGCTCCCTTCTACCTGAATTTTGGCATAAAAAAAGAGCCGACAGGATTGCTCCCATCGGCTATTTATCGGCTATTTACAGTGCGTTTTCAGTTGTTTTTCGGCAGCCTTGCACCGCCTGCGTATCTGGTCATATTCAAGGGGTATTTCAAATTTAAGCTGGTACTCGCCCGTCAAAGCGTCGTATGGCACCCCGTCTAAAAGGCGGCGGGTTATCAGCCAGCGGTCTTTTTCGTTATGTATCCATTCGTGTATGAGTGCTTCCCACTCTGACCGGGGGCGGGAATTGAGCAGGGTCTTGTCCATATAATAAGAGGCCGCTTCTCCAAAAGCCTACACCTCCTTTATACAAGATTTGCCCCCGACGTTTGCCGGGGGCGATTGAAAGGGAATCCCGTCCGGGGGCTACTGTTTGTTGTAGTTTGCCGAGGATATGCCCAGCACCGCGCCCAGGAACGTGTCAACGGCGGTGAGGGTGCCGACGAACTCCTCAGGATAAGGGAGGTTCCAGATACCCGCGAGGGCGAAATAGAGAGTGCCTATGGCGGGGAGCCAGATCAGGGCGATTGCCTTGAGAATGTCGTATGCCTTGTTTGAGAGTTTCATTTTCTTTTCCTCCTTTAGTTGTTGTGTGCTTCAAGCCTGTCCAGCCGGTGGTGGGCGCTTTTCGCGCTTTCCTCCACACGGGCCACGCGGAGGTCTATGTCCTCGATTTTTGTAGCCTGCGCCCGCATATCGAGTTTGATATCGTCCACGCCGCGTTTGATGTAGTCCACGTCCGATTTAAGCGCGGTGTCAATGGCGGTGTCGTGTGTAGCCGCATCAACCGCGTCCTTCCGTGCGGTCTTTATGTGAGCCAGCCAGCCCAGCAAAATGCCGCTCAAGCCTGTGACTATTGCCCATATCCATTCTTTGGTCATGGGTGCTCCTCCTTATTTTTTTAATGTGCCTACATAGATTTTGCCGTCCACGGATACAGTAGCCTGTAATATGCCCGGCAGCTCTGTCGGCGCCATGCTGTGTGCCTGGCAAAACGCCCGTATGGCCGCAACGGTGTTTTTACCGGCTATGCCGTCAGGGTCGCCGGCGTTGTAGCCCAGGGCGTTAAGGGCGGTTTGCAAGGCCTTGATGTCATCGCCCCGCATCATGGGGGTAGTCAGGGTTATGGTTTTCCGTACCTTTACCTCATCCTTTTCTTCCTCCTGCTGGAGTAGGGCAAGCCGCCCCCAATGCGTCCAGTTGCCATCGGACAGCTTGCGCTTACATACGCCATCGTCGCGGCCTTTCGCCTCTATGGTGTAGCCGTCGCCGACGTATACGCCGACGTGAACCATTTTCTTGCTGCTTTCGCTGTACTTGAATACGAGGTCGCCCGCACACATGGGGGTTTTCCCGGCGTAGCCCCTGTTTTCGCCGCACATACGGTAAAGCCCCTGGGCGTTGGTGTCGCCCTTCATCCAGTGCTTTATGTCGCTGATGTAGTGTACGATGAGGCCGGAACAGTCGAACGCATAGAGAGGCCGTTTTTCGGCCTTCTCCATGAAATATGTGGCGCGTTTATAATTGACGTCGCTGGTTTCGCGCCGTTCTATCCATGCGTAGGGGTCGCTCATGCTGTCAACCTGCTGCCCCTGCGCACCCCAGACGTACATATCCCCGACATGACTTCCGAGGTATTCTATGAAGCCTGTTACTCTGCTCATCTGCGCTTACCTGCTACCGCAAGGCCGAACCCTATCAGGGCTATGGATACCGCATACGCGAGGACGGAGGCGCCGCCGGTCTTGGGTATCACCACGGGATTTTTTGCAATGGGCTGTTCGGCGGGCTGTGCGGCGTTAAAATAGTAGGTTTTGCTTACAGTCCTGTTTTTCTGCATGGCGTTGTAGAGTTCTTCGGCGGTGGTGGCGTTGTCGTAGGCCTTGTCCTTGACGGTTATACGGAGGGCGGCGGGCTGGTCGGTAACTATGCCGCTCAGGTAATATGTGCCAGCCTCCAATCTCAGGTCGTTTGTGTCCAGCTTTACGCCGTCCAGCTCGATTATAAGCTCCATGTCGGTCAGGTCGTAAAAACGGGGTATGCCCAGGTCAACCTTGAGCAAAAATAGCTCATTATTGACGTAGGTTTTGGATACCGCCTTGCCGGTCTGGTAGTCCAGCGCGGTTATATCCAGAGTTACGGGGTCTGCGGCGTAAGCTATGGTGCAAAGGCACAGCATGAGCATAACCGCGAGGATACAAGTGAGTTTTTTCATAATGTTTTCCTTTCTTTTTAGAGTTTTATGCAGCGGTTCTCGAACTTCTTATATGCATCGAGGTACACTTCGTTTTTGTCGCCGTTGTAAGTGACCTCATAATACATACCATCGTGGAGTGTGGTGGATACCAGTGCCTTCCAGTTCTGGAGGGTCTTGCAGTGCCAAACAATATAGGTATCAGTCATATCGATCTCTATGCCGTCCGTCTTGTCGAGGTGCTCGTTTACATAATCTCTCACGATTTTACAAGCTTTGAGTGTGTAGTCCATAATTCTTTTCCTTTCTTTATTTTTGTTTTTTAATTATGAAAAAAGAGCCGTGCGGCTCCTTATTCCGTGTATTCGCTCCATTTGGAGCTTCCCGCCTTGGGCTTGTAGACGGTGGACTTGATGTGCTGCTCGGTGCATTGCCACGTTTTGCCGTTGTAGGTCACTATGGTGTCTACCTCAATCACCGTGCCGTCCTCGATGTCGCCCCACGCGGGATAGGTCACGGTCTGCACCGCCCAAATAGTCGCCCTCCTACAGTTTGTATTCTATGACATAAGTGCCGGATATTTTATTCACTTTTACCCGGTCGCCCGCTTTCAACGAGAGCGCGGCGTTATATTTATAGTGTTTCTGTGTAGCGGTAGTTTCTCCGTCAAATTTGAGCGTGGCTTTGCCGCCGGACACCGCCACCACAGAGGCAAATTTCGCCGCTGATGGCCTGCGCTTTTGTAAAAACAGTGCTTCCTGCTCCTGATATATCACACGAACACCACCTTTTTTGCCTGATGCTCCATGAGGGCGCCAGGGCGTATTTCTATTTTCCAGTCGGTTTCTTCGTACACGCCTACCAGCTCCCCGTTATACAACGCGATAACGTCCCCCACGCCGTGGGCAGGGTTTATGGCCGTGTAAAATTTGATTTTTTGCGTTGCAAACATGGATTTCACAGCAAGATTATCCGCGTATTTTTGCAGCGCCGTCTGGCTTGCTATATTATCCAGTTCAACCGGCGTCGCCAATATGCGCCGCCCCCTGCGTACCGTGGACAAAGCGGAGATCATGCTGTCATTTATGCCCGTTGCGGTCATGGGGTTGTCATAGTCAGGGTTAGATACGTTGACGATGAAAACGTTGGGGGCCTCATATATGTCCATTTCCTCTGTGTATTCCGGGGCGATAATACTATATTCGTCGTCCCGATACTCCCGGTCTATGTTGGAGCTGGACGGGGCCTCGTACCTTTCAAGGCGGGCCACCCCATCAAAATCAAACCAAACATCCGAAAAGTTTATCTCGGACAGCAGTGCATTGATGATGGTGAGATATTCCGTTCCTATTTCCCAATCCTCACGGTCTGTGGCAAGAGTGTCCTCGCAATCGTCCATCCGTATGCGCGGTATTCCGGCGTCCCGGATAAGGCTCTGTATCGCAGTCATATATGGCGTCCCCGCCGCAATATAATACCGGGTCTCGGTTTTGGTCTGTTTGAGCCTCAGCGCGCGGTCGTATGCCTCTATGGTGTCCTCGTCCTTGCCGTATTTAGTGTGTTTGGTGGTCAGCGTGCCCACCATGTATATGCCGAGAGGATACTCTATGCCGTCCTTGATGTAATACGGCCTTATTTCATCGTTTAGATAATCCACATTGTCGTTATGCTCGAACACGCCGTACATGGAGGTCTTTATTTCGCCGTCGGCAGCCATGGTGACGGTGGGATAGTCATCTCCCACCGCCGTCAGATTGTGCTCTGTAACAGCCCCGTTGCGTATCACCTCAAAGCGGCTGGTTACTACGCTCATCGTATCAATCATGCTCAATCCTCTCATTGTTGTCCGTCTGCTGTACGCTGCACGAAAACGCCCTGAAAAACTGGTCTGCGCTCAATTCGAAGCCCATCAGCGGGCCGGTGCACAGGCAGCCGTGCTGATCTCTGTATATCACGGTCTTGCCCAGCAGCCCCTCAAAAGCCGCTGCCTGCGCCGCATCGTTAAAGGCAGCGTTAAAACTGTATATTTTGGTTATTTGCTGCGAGGTCTCAGCCACGGGATACCGCCGCCCGGCGTAAAACTGATACGCTACATCCTGATACGTCGACACGCCCAGCGGGCTATTCTGCGCGGTGGAATATTCCAGCCGCAACCATTGCATTTCGCCCAGCGCCGCTATCTCCGGCGCGTCTACCGAAAGCGTGACCGTGACCTCATTGGACATGGAGTAACTGTCTCCAGCAACGCCGCGCACTTTATATTTGTGCGTCCCTATGGCCATTTGGTCGGAGTATGTGTGTGCCGTGGTTTTTGCTATTGGTATGTCATCGCGGTAGATATAGTAAGTTTTGTGATCCGTTTCCGTCCACGCAAGGGTCGCTTTTTCGCCGCCCGCGGCAAAAAGTGTTATTGGCGCGCCGGGGGTGTTGGCAACGGTAAATTCAGCCGTTCCCCAATCGCTCCAAAGACCGTATTCGTTCTGTATCCGCACCGCGGCTATGTGCGCGCCATCAGCCAGATATTCTTTAACCTTATACCGCCCGTCAGTGCTGTAAGCAGTGTGCAATACTGCATTGTCGATCTTTATTTGATAGGCAAGCTGCCCCTCGCCGGTCCATGTTATTTCCGGCCTCGGGCTTGAGGTAGCATATACCGTTGGAGTCAGTGGTTTGCCCTGGGCCGTAAATGACGCTTCTTCGCTCCATGCGCTAACTTGATCGTATGCGTTCGTGCAGCGCACGCGCCATTTTACGATGCCTGCAGCAAAAGTGTTTGGAGGTATATTTGCATTAGTGTTTGCCGATTCTGCGGAGGCCAACGCAGCCCAGTCAGTGTGAGATGTGTCCTTATATTGCAGTTCGTATTTTTTCTGTGCTAACCCCTCACGGCTTGCGTATGTCCACTCAAAATTTATCGTATCCCAGCTTCCGGCGTATGTGTTTTTCGGTTTTACTGTCGTTACGGTTATTTTGTCGTTCTGCCTTAAGCCCCTTATGCAGTAGCTGCCGTCGGGGTTTTTGTCATCTTCTAATTGTGTCGATTGTGGGATTGCAAAAGCGATGACAACGCCGTAAGAGTCGGACGAGGGGCCGAAGCTGGCGGAGCCATTGAGGTAGACGCAGTGCGAGCCGGTGGCATTGCGGCGCGACGACAGCCACCAGCGATTAGCCGAACCGTTAAAAGTCTTTTCGCGGTTGGCGTTGCTGTTGTAGCGTTGGAGGGCCTTGCCCTCGGTCGTACCGTTATTCGCTCCGAAGCCCACCATGGTATAGGTCAGAGCAAATACCTTGCGGGTTATGCTGCCGCTGCCTTCAAGGGCGAAGGTGACGCTTATCATTTTCTCGCGCAGCGTTTGCGGGAAGCTGTTGAAAATCGTGGTTTTTATCAGGTTGTCCAGCGTCCCTTCCGGGTAGCTTCCCGAATCTCCAAACGGCGAATTTTCGTATATTTTTTTATATACCAGCACCGCGCCTCCGGATACGAGGTTATTTTTGTCAGCCACTTCGCATAGCCTGTTTTCTTCGGTCCCTACCGGGATGAGTATTGTTGCCCCGAGCGGCAAGTCTGCTAATGTCGCCATATGTTACCCTCCGTACCCCATCCGCACGCTGCGTCGGTAGTTGTTCGCCATGTCTATCAGCTTTTGTATATCGCTTATCTGCGACATATTGACGCTGATATTAAAAGTGTCGCCGCCCACGCCGCGGCTCTCCTGATTATTCAACACGCTGCTCCCCTTCGGTAAGTCTATCAGTTCCGGCCCGTTTTCGCCCACCCAAGTCAGGCCGCCGCGCCAGTTGTCGGTGCCAGCGGCGTTATGCGCCACGCTGCCCATCCAACGCCCAAAGCTGCTGTCTGTGCCGTTAAAGACGTTGGCTATGCTCTGTATATTCGAGGTGTCAAATCTCTTCTGCCCGAAGGAGAAAAGATAATCCAGCGTGTCTGTAAGCGCTCCCACAGCGTTTACGACCACCTTCACCGCGTCCGCGAACAGGGCCAGTACGCCGCCAATCGCCTGGAATACCGGCTTTAGCAGGTTGAGTATATCCAGCACCGGCTCTAACGCCTGTAACAGGTTGCCCGCCAGTTCGATGATTGTGCCGAAAAGATCAACCAGCCCCGTATCCGCCGCAAACTCCGCAAATTGCATCGCAAGGTCGCCCACGATCTGTATTACCTGTTCGAGGGCCGGTGCAAAAGCAGCCGCAACTTTGCTTTTCGCGGCTTCCATTTTTGCCTCGAACATTCCGAGCGAATCGCTGAGAGAGGCCAGCTTTTGTATGTCCTCGTCCTTCACGATGGGCGCTGCCGAGGCTACCTGTTCTATTGCCCTGCCGTATTTTTCAAGCATGGGGATAACGGCTTCTTCGCCGGTCGTTCCCAGCAGTTTTGAGGCTATTGCATTTCTATCGGTTACGTCGGACATCTGTGCCAGAGCGCTGTATACCTCCGTAAAAAGCTGTGCCTGTGATTTCATCGTGCCGTCGGTGTTTGTCACCGATACGCCGAGGCGGTCGAACATTTCCGCCGCTTCGCCGGAGCCGCTGGCGGCGTCCTGTGCTTTCTCGGCAAGGGCGGAAAGGTCTCCCTTAGCCTGATCCATCGAGTAACCCACGGACTGCATGACATAATCGAGCTGCTGATATGATTCGGTGGACATGCCAAGCTGAGACGAACCGCTCTCGATTTCTTTGGCCCATTCTGCCTGCTGCACCGTCAAGTCGATAAGCGCTTTTTCTACCACCACTATCGCGGCGGCTAC
>ENA-OOZQ01000438-OOZQ01000438.1-human-gut-metagenome-genome-assembly--contig:-NODE-438-length-34771-cov-4.127060_pt1 | contig 34771 bp, 46 predicted proteins | sample MGYA00241188_ERZ501399 | MGnify/ENA primary metagenome ERZ501399 (study PRJEB25962, sample SAMEA2042658) | human gut metagenome | biome: human gut; feature: human-associated habitat; material: faeces... | reverse complement strand
CACTTTTAATGTTGGGGTCCTGGGTTCGAGCCCCAGGCGGATCACACAAAAAAGCACGAGTTTGGGACGATTTTTTAAACGTAACGACTTGTGCTTTAATACTTTAAGAATTTATATGTTTGCGAAAACATTTTTCTTAACATCCGTTTTTATACGGTTTTATACAGATATATGCGCATTTTGGATACCAAAATCGGATACCGTTTTCAAATAACCGGATACCAATTTTTTAAATTAAAATGCGTTATGAACAGAGTACAAATTAGAGTCGTTTTCGACAGAAAGAAAACAGCCTCAACTAAAAAAAGAGGCTTAGTACAAATCGAGGTTAGATTTGAAAACAAACGGAAATTTGTTTCCACAGGAATCAAGCTATACAAGAACCAGTTTAAGACCGGGCGTATAGTGAATATAGATGATGCAGATCGGCTAAATGAAAGAATCACAAATCAAATCAAGGAAATTAACGATCTAGTTGACAAGCTAGACCAAAACAAACAAAAATTTTCCCTTGATTATATCGATCACATCAACGACATTTACATTGGAGGCTCATTCATTGAATTTATGGAAAAACGAATAAGTGAACGTCCGACACGCATCACTACTCAGAAACAGCATCGTAAGGTGCTTAATTTCCTAAAGAACGAATGTACCCTATTGACTTACTTCTCCGACTTGACATATCAGAACATTACGCGCCTTGACGAGTATCTTAAAAAAAGAAAGATAGACGGTCGCCCAATGATGCAAACAACAATCCATACTTATCATAAGGTGATCAAAGTATATATCAACGAGGCTATTAAATTCGAAATGATACAAGACAATCCCTATCGTAAATTTCAGGATTGCCTGGGAACACCACGCGAACGAACCGTATTAAACCTGCAAGAGATAGATCTTATCAGAAAGTATAAAACGCTTTCAACGTTGGAGAGAAAAGCAAGAGACTTGTTTATAGTTCAATGTTATACCGGTCTTTCGTATTCAGACCTAATGAGCGTTGACTTTACAAAAGCCGAACGCTATGGAGACGATTATATATTAAAGGACGAGCGCTTAAAAACCGGTGTATCATTTTTTGCCGCCCTACTTCCGCCTGTCGTTGATATACTTGATAAATACAACTACCAGTTGCCTCATCTTGCATACGATGTATACAACAGAACATTGAAGCTGGTAGCCGCATCGGCAGGGGTAAAAAAACATATTAGCACTCATATAGGCAGACATACATTTGCCACAACTATCGCTCTTGGATCCGGTCTTCCGATTGAAGTTGTAGCGAAAATGCTTGGACATCGAAACATAAGAACAACACAGATATATGCTAAGATTATGCCTAAAGCCGTTTTAGAAGGATTCCAAAAAATAAAAGGAGCTATTTAAAATACAAAAGAGGCCATCTCAATTTTATTTTGAAGTGCACCCCAAAAGTTTTTTGTCTAACTTTTGGGGTGCATTCTTTATGAAATACACTTTTGACTTTTTATTTTGTTTTATCGGATAAATTGTGTCATTTTGATAGTCCAAAAGAAGTATTTTAGACTTACTATTTGTCACATATAATAGCAATTTTTACTATCTAAATGATATTTCTTTTTCTTTAAACTATAACAAGCACAAAGATATAACCCTTGCAATAATCGCAAGAGGAATCAGCCAGTCCAAAACCTTTTCTAGGCGTTCCAAAACAGGACCATAAGCAGGCGACAGAAATCATGATGATATCTGTCATCTGCCTGCTCTAATAATATGTCGAGGTTAGTCCTCATAATTCATTGCGGTCATGTACTCCCATATCTTGCCGGCCGGAGCATCCTCATCGGCAAAGTAGAACCGATAGGCGGCTTTTAAAAGCGTTGCTTCGTCCAATACGGCACACAGATCAGAATAGAATGAGTTGAACGCAACATATTTGTCCCAAGGAGTAGTCCCGGACGGGAACGGCATGCCCTTCGTGGCTTCGAGAATCTGATCTACATTCCAATGAGCGCCGGTTTTCTTTTCGCCGGCAGCGTTGGTGTATTTGATCTTATCTATGTCCACCTCGGCAAAATGTTTGTCGTAGTGTGGACCATATAACGCCTCATGTTGATCACGCATAAAGGACATATACATCTCCGGATGCTCTTCTTTTATAACGCAGAGAATTTCATCCACGCTTTCCACGCTTTTCCACATAGCCTTTTCGGAGGTAACACCGTCCGTCTTGGCTTTCTTCATCATATCTATATACTTCATAAATCTACTTTTTAGCATTAATATTCTTTCCCTTCTTTACGGACTTTCCCGGTGACAACCTTATCATCGGTACAGGTTCGTTAAGCGGGAAAGGTAGCGGAAATAGTCAGCGGAGTAGCAAGGCTTACGCCATAGGCGCGATTGCAGCATTTCACATTTTCCGGTGTTACCTGCGTAACAAGAGGAGTCAAAGAGATAGTAGGAACAGCACCGGCAGCACCAATAAATGCAACCTTGAACTGTTCAACCCATTGTTTGGTAACAGAACGGCAGGAACCTTTCGGAGTATAAGCCACAAGGACGGCAGCATTTATCGTCACAATAGTCTGAGTATTCACCGTCTGCTGTTCTGCAACGGTAAAATTAACAATACCGGTAGGCTGAACACCATTGTCAGCGCAAAACGCCTGACACAAGTTTTCCACTACATTAGTCAGATACTGCTGGCTGGTAGCAGCGATTGCAATTGGAGTTAATTGAATCATAATAATAAAGTTTATATGTTATTTTTCATCCGCATCTTCACCTTGCGGAGTAGGACCTTCTGTCAATACGCTATAAGATGAAACAGTCTCTTTAATAGGTAGATTGTATTTGAGAAGGGTTTTCAGTTCTTCCAAGTCTTCCGGTTCAAATTCTACCTTTCCTTCAAATAGCGACAATCCACCATTCTTTATAGCGTCATCCACAACATTATGAGCAAGCTGCGGGATAGATTCATCAGGAATGCCACTTATATATTTTGTAATAAAAGGTTCTATCAGAGACGAGGAAACACCATCAAGAACTGGTGATATTTCCTTTGCCATGCTCCACATTGGACTTACCCATCCGGTAGATTTTATCTTCGTCTCAATACTGGAAAGAAAAGGCAGCCGACTCAAATTGCTACCCAGCAATTCCTGAATAGCGGGCTGCGCCCATTTATTGAGCACAGCCGCCAGTTTTTGTGCGTTAGAATACATAATGTTTACCCGTTACAGCAACATCCAGTATCACAAACCTTTCTTTGGGGAACAACAAGCTCACTTAGTGCAGCCAATTCTGCAATCTGCTGTTTCATACAGCTAAGTGTGGCGGTATTGGTACCGTTATAAACAGCCTGATTCATGTTGATAGCATTTTGATCCTCTTTGTTTCTGTTGATAATAGACAACAGACGATCATAAACATCCGCAAGCTTCTGGTCTGTATAAGTGTTGGATTTCAACAACGCAATCTCAGAATCTTTCGCTGCAAGCTTATCCATCATGCCGGCTTCATACCGACTGACAGGTCGGTCTTCCGAAGTGATTACTTCTACTGGTCCTGCATAACCTGCATTACGTCCGTTTCCACAACCACCAAAGAAACTTCCGGCATTAAGTCCAAGGAAAGATGCAATACCGGCGGAAGCACCCACCGTATTATAGTTACCTTGCCCCTGTCCTGTTACGTGGTATTCTTCACCACTTGCTCCTTTAATTTTCATAACTTATAAGCATTAATTCACGGTCAACGTTAACCGCATCACAAAGAACAGGAAAAGTGCGTTGCTCCTAAATTATTCCGTTGCGACATCGTTGCTAATATGCTGCAAGTTCGTTGCTACACTCCATTTCTTTATCTTATACTGGAAGTTATTCCGGATCTTGTTTACTGACTGACGGGTCAATTTCGTAACGGAGGATATTTGGGAATCAGTGAGTTTCTGAGAAAGTAAGTGTATGAGGATATATCTTGCATCTACCGCTTCCTCAGAGTTACTATGAAGCATCTCATACTCTTCTACTCCTGTCTCGTTTTTCACCGCAACGACCATTTCTTTATATAATTCTATATTTTTCATGCTGTTAAACATATATAGGTTGATAAACAAAACATCTCAAGAACTGTTGTTAAAGCTATGAAAGCCCTACAAACAGTCCCTGAGATGTTAACCCGTCTATAATTTGGTCGTTGGAAACGGGTGTGGGGCTTTCTTTTCTCCTGCCCCTTGGAAGTATATTTGTTATGATAACCGGCCTTCTACTTACCGGATAAACTTAGTGCTTAGTATTAATTAATGTATCATTTTAGCCTCCTTTCTTTTAAAACATTTTTCCATTGGAAATTGTTATGTAAGTAAAACTTAAACTTTTCATACCGGAAACGGTCTGTGAAGATAGTAGTTCCGGTAATTTACCACATAAATAAGTTATAACTAACTCCGGCACCGAAGTACAAACCACCCGGATAACTATATCCTGCCTGCAAGCCCAATCCCCAGCGTTTCTTCTGTAAAGGTGAAAGAGTAATAATTTCCTTATCTCTGTACACCTCCATAAAATCAAGGCTGGGATTATATCCACTGACTACAGCCCGGTAATCATCGGTCTTATACTCCTTGCTTGTTATCGGTATCAGTACCGGAATAGAATCGCCTTCTACGGTTCTGTCAGTCGTTGTATCTATCAGAATAGGTAGATATACCGTATCGGTACGTTTCAGAGTTTCCCTTACCGGCTTAAGGATTGTGTCTCTTACTGTGTCCCGGATATGTACGGTATCTCCTTTAATGTACACAGTTGAAGGCTCGTGCGGATTACAACGCATCCACACGAGAACACCTACAAGCAGGCAGACTAATATCCAAGGGAGGGACTTCATAGAATACTTTCGTTCGAGGTCCATTCCGGACTAGACAACAATACATTTAAATCCTCGCCCTCATAGGTAGGATACGGAAAAGACAGCTCTTCCGTTCCGTCATCAGCAATAGTCTTAATCATCTTATGAGGGAATAACGCAGCATAGTGCTGGCATTTCATCAAGGTTTCACTCTCATTTACGCTCTTGCGAGGAACAAGGTTACGCTTGTCTATCTCATCCTGAGGGACCTCTTGCAAGTCAATTGTTGGGAATACTGTGTATTTCATAAACTTTACTATTTAACCAACTATATAATATCTATTGGGATATAAAATTCAGTGAGTTATGCATAAGTTTGCTCTCTTACTTCAAGTTCAGCTCCTCCCCCATTGTCAGCAGGCGCACCAATCCTGACAAGGCTGACTTTTTTTGCGTTTTTATTGATAATGACCACATCGAATGCCTGTTCATTTATTGTTCCATTAGTTCGCTTACCATAAATATAAGAAGCCCTTTCACCAATCTCATCACTATCCGCATTAGCCTTGTCGCAAGTTGTAGAAAATATTGGTATACCACCATCTGTCTTTTTCATTAAGTCCATATGCGTATGCCCCTGCAACATACACGCAACATTTCCACTATGCGAATCACATATATTAGCTATCTGCTGACCAATAGATGTTAATGTAGGAGTCCAAGATGTCGGATAATCATCAGACATATAATAATGAGCAACAACAACTGCAAGATAACCGTCTGGCATATTCGCTAGGGTATTGTTTAACCAAGTAGCCTGCGTTTCCTCAAATTTACCTGCCGAATCATCAGTAAACACCGAAAGGAACACATACCTCATTTTCTGGACAGTGTTATCTACATAATAGTAATTTGTATTTGCATCGCCTATAACACAGTCTGTCATGCCACTTTGTAATGATGACCATATTTCTGCGTCCGTGATATTGGTTTTTACCTGCACCCCATCTTCTTCAAAATAATTCATATATTCGTGATTGCCGATGGCGCGATATATCTTATTGCTTAAAGAATTAAACGCCAAGTTACAGTCTATGTTCAATCCGTCTGCATAATCTCCTCCCATTATAACTCTTGGCAACGGAACTCTGCTTGAAATGTAATTAATGAGCGCGGGGGAGTTTTTAGTATTGCGGAGCCAATGGATGTCCGTGATGAATACAAATGCATCGTAATTGCCTTGCGCATCCGCCATCTTACCTCTTATCGTTGATAGCTTATCCTTAAGGTAATTATCCTTCAAATAATATGCAGGTACAGGTTCGCTTCTAGTTTTTCGTATCTTAAGACCTGTATAAGTAGCATATGATGCACTCATACCGCTTGTTGTCGGGTACAACCTTACAGACAAAGCTTCATATAACAAAGAAGGCAAAAAAACTATTTTACCCGCACCCATTGACTTAATCTCAGTTTTTTCACCGTTTTTCGTAAAACCATAAATTTGTATTGATCTAGCAGAAATAGCATCTTTTATGTTATCACAAGAAATTTCAACCTGTTCATCAGCCGCAACCCCGAATCGGGCGATATCCTTATAGATATAAGTTGCTTTATCTCCTCCTGTATTATCGTTATTTACATCCTCTCCGACAAGATACTCGTTATAATCAAGTATTACGCCATCTTCAATATCCTTATCGTGGTATTTAGTTAAAGATATACCATCATAAATGTAAATAATTCCATTATATTTATACAATACACCTCTATCCAAGATATTAGTTTCTTCTGTATCAAATGGGGCTATGGAGCAACATCTATATATCTTATTTCTGGAGGTTGAATAATATAAATCACCGATTTTCCAATCGCTATAAATGGCAGATGAAGCACCAATTCCAACCAGTTCAAACAATTTATCCTTACCATCAGCATAATCTTTTGCCTCTTTAATAATTAAGTTTGAGAAATCTGCATATAACTTGATTGTTCCAGACATAAGCACCGATGATCCTGTTAAGTAAATCGCTATAGCTTCAACATCGGAAGTAATATCTATCAATGTATTTACATTTAATGCGGGGCTCCTTGTCTCATCTGTATACCATAAGTACACACTAGGATTCGAATTTATTATTCCATCTGCATCCACAACATTAAATGTCACCTGAGAATCCTTTTTAATTATGCACGGGAACTTTACATCTGGTTCTACAGATAAACCCGCAGTTAGTGCTATATTTATCGTAGTTCTCCCTCCTGCTATTTTTTGCGTGTACGCAAGATTGTCAGAAACGCATTTAATACTTTCGTTTATCTCGGAAATAGACGTTGAAAGTGTTTCTACATCGTCTTCAACCCCATAATACTTGAATGAGGTGATAACATTTCCGGCATTATGACCTGTAATATAATATGCATAGCCAGTAATATCTCCACTTGTATAGGAGAATAGAGTACGCAGACTATCGTAAGTAGTCTTATTCTTGATAGTTCTGCTTATCCGCATACCGTCATTCTTATAAATATAGAATGTCAGCATACAACCCGGCTGGAAAATAGCATCAGCATCTACATATAATCCGACATCTTCTCCATCTGCAAGAGTGAAATCCCGATTAACATATTCGCCATTGGCAGGTATTGCGTCAGTATTGCTTCGTGTGTATCCAATTTTGGAAAATACTTCCTCAAAGTTCCCATCAATCGCAGTTGCTAAAGTACCCCATGATTTTTCAGAGTCTTTTGCTATATCAAATATCTTTTCCATAACTTATTCGTTTTTAATTAATGTTTCATTTGAAATTAAAGTCTCGTTGTCTAACATTGTCAAGTAGCTGGAGATAACTATGTTGATCTTCTGTGGAGACTTGGTGATCTTTCCGGTTACTTCATAGATACCGTTGTCTCCAGATATGGATATGTCGCTAATGGCGTTAGATGATATGTCGACCAGCTTATCAGAGGAATTTGACAATGTTATGGTGATAGTGACCGTACTACCCTCAGCAACGTATTCCCCCGGATTAACTGAGTAGGATATCGACGAATAAGGGATGTTGCTCTTCACTATCGGGCTGAACTCCACCATACCCGGATATAAAGTGCCTAGTTTGTGCTTCTTTAGCTGGCGCTCCAACAGAAACTCAGAAAGGGTGTAGGGGAATAGTAGGAAAGACCACAAGCATAATTTAGAATATTGTGAGACTCCCTCATTTGAGCCTATTGTTAGTCCGTCACCCGTCTTAACAGAGTTACCTCTAGCTATACTGTTCCTGTTATATACATAAGTAGACTGATATGAGATCTGTCTTGATGAATTTAATACAACGCTTTCTGTTGGAGTACCAAAACTATAAGGATAGGTAACATGAGACGTCGGATGCACCATTTCCATTAAAAAAGGAGCACCTCCCGTTCTTCCAACAGAAGATATAAATGGGACACAATTTACATTTTCATCCTGATACGCTCTATCAGCAGCCACAGTGTAATCCTTCAATCCCAAGTCACCTACAAACTGACCGAAGTCATTCACTCCGTCTGATTGTAAGCCTCCCTCTTCGTTAATACCACTTTCAGGGGTCTTAGTATAATTATATAGCGTCATATCACGTCCATTGCCGCTAAAGTCTTTAAGATACCAATCTTCATCGGGAGTATCGTTAGTAAGACCTTGCTTCTTCACGTCATAGTAAATATCAGGTTTAACATACTTGTCCAAGTTGTAGTAGGCTATTACTTGATTAATTTCGTCAGTGGTCAATACTCTCTTGGCGATGAAAGTCCAATACCAAGCAACTTGACTTAATTCAACTATGTTATTATCGCCATTTATATATCCTTGTACACTAAATTTTCCTTTCGATAAATTACCGATTATATGTATAGAATAATCGTTTTTATCTCCTAATATAGTATTTATTACATGACTATTGTTAGCATTAGAATGATTAACATCATATACTGCATATCCATATATTCCGGTCTTACCAATATTGGCAACATGATTTCTTACATAATCATATCCTATAGGTCTAATATAATTAGTTAATGCAGCAGCCATAGCACCTCTCAAAGTTATTTGATGAATCATACTAACTACAGTAAATTTATCAGTAATACCCATTTCTTCAACAGTATTCTGACTGACAATCATGTCGTTGACTCCGTCAGTACATAGTGAGCCTTGTAAAGAAGGAATAAATTCAATAGTACAACCTATCCAATCTTCAAGTTCTGTACCAGAATCAATCAAAAATCCATGACCATTGGTAAATCCATAGCTATATGGAAATTCGTAAACACCGTCATTATCAATACTAATATTAGTAAGAGCATCCCCTTCATTCTGTGCATACGAGTATATCAATCTTCCATTACGAGGAATACCTGTTACTTTAGCCTTAAATGCTTTAGTATGAGTGTTTCCCTTCCATATAATCATACGATAAGAATTGATTCCTCCAACATCGCTTATTATGACTTTATCGGGGCGGACATCTAAGAGTTCACTAGCGTCTCTACCCCAAGCTGTAAAGTCTTCTTCATACTTCCCATACCCGCTATTAAGCTTATACGCGAAGTTGAGAAGCTCAAAATCCCCTCCCCTGCCAGGAAGCTTGTTCTTGATGATATTGCGGTCGGGATCAGTGTTGCTCTTGCCGTCAGCTATCCATACACCTGCCAAGGCAGACAATACATCGGGAGAGATGTAGGGACGGTCGGTAGCGGAAGAACCAACAGAAGGTGAACCGATTCGATTCAAGCCGATACGGTTCAACCCTATTGTATTTAATGACAACTTGTTAAGCTTCATTGCCGGATTCGGTTAATATTCCACTTGTTACCTCGGTATAGCTTTCGATGCGAATCACCTTCGGATAAACCAGGGCGTCAAAATCATAATCAAACACCTTACCGGAATCATCTTGTATATACCCCGGAAGAAGCACGGGATCAAAACCTCGGGCATCAGCCGTTCTATCATTCATTGTCTCTATTTCATCGCCTGTCTTCTGATAGATTCTGATCCCCGAACCGGAAGCACGGTCAAGATGAATATTGAAATTGCTGTTAACTACTACCTCTGCTGCGTAAAGATCCAAATTTTCTATTTTAGTAAATTGTAAATCTGCCATGACTGTTCCTCCTATAATTTATAATTTTAAAACCTGCTTTTTCACGTTACAGCTATCATAGCTAATGTGAACCCATGAGAAGTTCTTCTCATCTATCAGCTGCGTAAAAGGAAGTTCAAGCTCCTGTATGAGATTGAACAGCTTGTTATTTTCCTCTTTTGTGTTCGGGGTACCAACTATATCAGCAGCCATTCCCTTCATATGTTCACTGGTCTTACTTCCTCCTACAGCCTTGTTTAATGATTCGCAGCGGTATCCACTTGTTACAATGATAGGCTTGCCATAGGCTTCCCGGAGAGGATCAAGAACATTGTCTATCAAACCATTCACATTACATATTAATGATTTTGGCAGACGATTGTCAATGCCGCACCTATCTGCCGTTTCATTCTTTACCATTTCGGCTATCGTGAAATACTTTCCCATATATCTTTCCTCCTATAAAATCAATATTAATACTACAACCTGGATCACCTGACCAATAACTCCTCCTATTAATGTAGCAGCAATATCAAGCCAATCCCATTTATTCCCGTATGCGCGGTCTTTAAATTCCATGCCGGCAGCCAGCCCCGCGACAAACAAGATCGTCAGAAGTACACCTGCCGGAATAGCGTAGAGCAAGTGCTTCATACGGTTACTTTCCCTTATCCAGCTCATCATTCTTTGTTTCTTTATTGTTCAGTCTATCAACTAAACTGTTAAACTTACCGTTAACATAGATGCCAATCCCAAATATACTACCAGCATATATCAGACATTGAGCAAAAAACCATAATACGCTATCATGGATCTGTCCTAACGGCTCTACAACAAAACCCGCAACGGATAGTCCGACTCCTGCAAACAACATTCCTACTGCGGTCCATACCTGTATATCTTCTTTTGTATTCTTCTTCATATCAAGCAAGTCAGATAAACAGTTAACAACGAAACTATCTCAATCCAGAACATAGGCTTTCTCTTTATGAAGTCAGAGATGAAATTGCCGGTCCAGTGCTCACTCATGGAGATAGCCATGTAAGCGATAAATCCGGCCCATAACAGTAGCCAATACCAGGCATTACAACCTACCCATATTTGGGAGAAGATTAAAGACATGGCAGCGCCAATACTATGTGATACCTTCTGACTTCCTTTAAAGTTGGGAGACACACCTAACACTCCCATTCCGACAACAGAAAGGAATACAAGAAACTGGCTGTTCTCGGAACTGGCTTCCAATGCAGACGGAAGAAGCAATGCACCGGAACCGACCATGCAAAGAGTAAACCAAAATTTATGCGCCAAGGCGTAGTAGGTATCACTGATTGAATAAGGGATTTCTTTACCCTTCTTTATCATCGCAAAGACATACCCGGCGATGAGGATGAATGACATTAATACTAGTAGAATCATAGGTTTATCTGTTTTTAAGCGTTTTGAATATATGCTCTCCAGGGGCTAATGGCTTTAACTGAAATTTTTTTTTCCGAGGTAGATGTTTCAAAATTCAAACTTTCAGGAGATACAGAAATTTGAGAATCTGATGACTGAGCAATCTTGATTTGATATTCAACCGCCGAATCTCCTACACTAGAATTTGAATCATCACCCCAATATGATCCTATCGCATTCATTTCAACACCTTCTGTCGCAGAACATTTTACTATAACCTCAACCGACATTTGCGCCAATACGCCGGGATCGCCTGCTATATTCGCAAGTTTCGAATTCGAAATATCTATACTATACTCTGTCAATACATCATTCAATGCTCCTTCGCCTGTCAAATACTTCCCATTGATTCTAACATATTGTTTTTTAAAGCCCGCACTTGCAGAAGTCATATTTATAATCTTACAAGCAGCTAAATTTATCTTATATGATACCTTTATCCAACATTCATTTTTAGGTATGCTAAATTCATGTACCATACCACCTGTACTTTCTTCAACAAGATCTTCCCAGTCTGAATCAGGTATTGTATCTCCGGTACTTGTCGACCTTTGAACCTTTACGGTAGCGTTTAAATCTGATTGATCAGTTTTCTTCCCGGTTCTGCTACATACAACTGTTTGTTTCGCACTCTCATCATCTTGAAGCTCAACAATTAAATTTTCAGTTACCGGTCCTCGACCTGTGAAACCTGATATTGGAGTTACTGATATTTCTCCCGGTGTAGTACCACCTTCACCCGTTGTCGGATTAATATTAAAATACTTTCCCATAACAATTAAATTATTAGATTTCTATTTTGTATTATTATAAAATATATGCATTCCAAGGCCGCTTAGAGGCCACAACCACTTTCATAGGTTCTAACGAAGTTCCAAAGTCAAGATTGACAGGATACACATCAATCAAATCTATTATTGCAGAAAGTTCCAAACTGCTACATCCTTCCAACTCCATTGACATTGTTACAAAATCCCCTTTTCTACCCGTTATTGTCATTCGGGTTATCAAGGCCTCCCCTTTCATCGTCAACTCATTATCCGTAACATAATCATCGGCATCGATTGAATGAGCATGATCCGCAACTGTTCCAAGCATTACAGCAACAGGAGTATCACTTAAAAGCATATTATAAACTTCCGTTACCTGCTTAGAATTACCAACCAGATAACCACTGCTTATCTTCCACCTCTTTCTTCTCTTTTTCTTTTTCTCCCATTGACCGGTATCAGGACTGCCAACCGTTATAGTGTCAGCCTGTATATCAATCTCACACGTTGTGGAAAAAGCAAAAGCCTTATACCTTTCCTCTTTCCGAACAAACAATATCAGATTATTTCCTTTTATCTTAGGCATATCAATCAGGTATATTTTCAATCATTATCTCCTCCGAATCATCCGCCCACTCTATTTTTTCTGAAAGAATACGATACTCCTTACCATTTCGAACAAGCCTCATCATCGGATTCAAATAACTCTGTTCAACTGTTATATTCAACTTCTCTATAACTCGTCCGTAAACCTGTTTTAGTATACCCAAAAGATGCTGTTCCGGTAACGTATTAATACCTTCCTCCACAAAATATAGTGGTCCGACATCCCGACCGGCCCCCGACAATGTATTATAAGCAGCCGGATTATTATTTTTACTTGCTATTTTCAGATTTAACTCTTTCTCTCCGGAAGAGCTTCTCTTAAGCATGGATACGTATACATTTTCATTTTTATCCGATTTCCCAAGATTAGCAATATCATCACTTTTATAATAATCTACTTTCAGATTATCAAGATACAACTGGTTATTTTGATATTTTGGTGGACTGGTCATCATCTCACCATAAGTAGTAGCATGTATTGTCAACTCAACAATTCCGGATAAATCCTCATTTATTGGCATAACATATCCATCAGCACCATTATATGGCATATCCAGAGTTTTTGTACTTATTATTTTCCCAGGAATCGATTTTCCCTGTTCGCTTCCTAATTGAATATCAAACCATGTGTCCGCACTAGTCCAACCGCTACCATTCCAATATTTATCACCTACTCTGAATTTTATTTCCATAACTCCGGGACCTAGAGCCGCACTACCATTGCTTTCTTCCAAGGCACCGGTTTGAATAATCATATTATAACTATATATTTGCGCAGACAAGACGAAAGCACCATTGCTATATTTTGCAGCCCCGGATGATCTCACTATCAATATCGGCATATTTCTCGCCGAAGACAATGACGGCGGATCCGGACTTTCTATACCTTTATCAGGTCTGTTATTTATCCATATTCCACTTTTATAATCATAATTTCTTTTATTATTCAAATCACCGGAAGAATATATATCTCTTTTTACATACATAGCACCTATTCCAGCACGCATATCAGAATAGGTATATTCCTTCTGTACATATACACCGGAATTTTCATCAATATTATAAACGTACATTTCCACATTCGGACTGTCGTTCTCATACGCTATTACCCTCTTATACTCTTTACCAATAACACCTGATCTTTCCGTTCCGACATGTACTACATTCATATACCCTTCATCAATTGTAGGAACAACCGTTCCTACAATATCTATTTTCGATATTATCTTTACCTTATTAACGCCCTGCAATATCTCCTTCTTATTATCATTTCCATCCAACGGCAAAGAAGAAAGATTAGAACGGGCTATTGAAGTTATACTGAATGAAGGGTTTCCATTATAAACAATCTTTCTTAAATCCTCCACCGTTGTTATATAATGCAATTCGGAATTTCCAAGAAAATATAACGTCTTCTGTCTCTCATATAATGTCCAACCCCAAAACTTACAGAACTCCTCCAAAAAAGAAAGGCAAGTATCCGCATCATATCTCTCCCAGTCTTCCGCTTCACGTTCATCCGATCCGTTGTCCGTGAAAAATGTCTGCCGGGAAAGACTCACACTAAACGGGGTTTGAGCGCTCTCATCTTCACTGAACCATACCTCCCGAGGGAAATAGATTCTATCAAAATCAACACCGGTCGCTTCTATGCACTCCAACAGCAATTCTGCCAGCATAACAACTCCCATACCTTTATTCTGATCCAAATATATTCCGTCCAATATACCCAAGGAAGATATAACAGGATACTCCATAACCAAAGGAGTTATATCCCAATCCTCCGAGAAAGTATCAGCCTGCATATACCCACACCATTCCAAGTTGTTTTTTATATACAACTCTATATAGTGCTGACTATTATCTTCGGGCATCAACCCTTCCAAATCACCGTTATCTATAACTCGTAGATATCCGGTATGCGTTCTTACGGGTTTTAAATAATCGTCATCCGAATCCTCCTCAGTAGTGAATGGATTTTCCGCCGGTTCCAGTTCTGCGATACCGCCCGTCCAGCCTTCTTCATATATATCGATTCTTGCATCATTTTCTTTCAGTGTCTTGAACTTCACCTGCCAGCGAATTTTTCTTGCCATAATCTTTATTCATTAAGGTTTCCAACATTTTTGCCTTTTCACGTAATGCATCTATTTCCTCCTCCGTAACTTCCGGTTTATCTTCCGTTTCCCAAGGAAATTCAAGTTCTAAATCTTTGCCCGTCTGCACCTTATGGAGTACTTGAACCTCCATTCTGCTACGCTCCCAGTCCTGCCGGTATCGCCTATTCATACCAATGACATAATCCCTGGCCTCCGCAGCGCCCATACGGTTAAAAAAATAGTCGGGAGAACAACCGCCCTCTCCGACTATTAATTGATACATTTCACGGGCTGTCAATTTTTTCGCGCCGCCGGACGAATCCTTTTCTTCTTTTTTTTTTCGTCTTCATTCGCTTCCGCCGTCAGCACTTCCATGCGATCGACATAATACTTATTCATATCTCTTACCAGGTCTATATTATTCAACGATTCCATATAGTCATCGAAAGACAGAGTAAAATCCTGGTTGGCACGATACAAGATACAATAATACATGATGTGAAGACACAAGGTGCTTCCCGGATCAAATGGCATGCTTTTTCCGGCCATTACCTCATAAGTGTATAAGGGTCCCCATATACTATCAAACGAGAACTCATACTCCTTGCCTTTAATTAATACTGTCATGATCCGGCCTCTACTTTTTTCAATGCACCATAGCCAGTCAGAGATACGGAAACACTGGCATTGCTTCCCTTAGTCGCATCTCTATCCAATGCGGTAATATGTGCCTTCCCCTGATACATTCCCGAAGTAGGCATAGTCCAACCCGCTTCCGGCAATCCATCGTTACTCGCATTGGTAGGAAAACCTACCGTTATGTCGAGAGGTTTACCTGCCACAAACAGATCAAACAGTTTATCATATACATAATCATTGGTGCGATCCTTATCCGCACTATCCACTGATTCATTGGTCGCACTCCAGTTCATATTACCTATTTCCGCAGCATCCCAAAAACCATCATCCTTTGTAGCGCTGTCTACCGTATTAGCGGCCAGACTAATCTTACAACTCGTTGATAATGCTATGACCTTGTCTTCAATCCACAGCATCAAATCTTTTCCATTTAAACTTTTAGCTTTTCCCATATCATTTATTGTTTAATTAAACATTCAATAATCTATTGTCTTCATATTAAAACTCAGCGTCACACACACTGCGTCTATATCGGGAAGATAATCTTCGGCGCTTCCAAACAAAACACATTCTGTCACCTCGAAGCCCGTGTAAGTAGCTGTTTTACCTTCCAAATCATATCTGACGGTATTAGCAATCCCGATCGCCGACTCATAGCTCTTGGAAACTATTGCGACAGACACACCCACACTATCCTCACAACTCCCGTCCTTTGTATTGAAAGGCTGAATACCTGTACTTTCATATACAACAAAAGGGTATTGCGGAGCGCCTTCGGGAATTACAAGAGGATAAACCCTGTCCCCGATATCCTTCCGCAAAGCCTCATCTTTCAGCAAGACCTCTTTTATATGAATCCCAATCAATAAACTCATGCCTTTTTTATATTACCTGCATTTATGCGTTTTAGGTTACTTGCCATAGCCTGCTTCCACAATAGCCTTCTCCAATCTATTCGATAACGAATCGGCAGGTTTCCTTACCGCCGCATCAGACACGGAGAAGAAATTCAACGATCTTAATGAACCACGATTGGCGGTTTTCCCATTTCTGCTTTTGGTTCTTTTAAAAGCCATACGATCTTTGGTTCCCTGATTGTGCATTCTCAATATGAAAGCACGGTCCTTTCCATAATAAGAATCAACCTGCATTGTGCGCGGACTTTTCTTTCTATTACGGCGAATACCACTCCGGCCTCCTCTTGGAGGTTCATACGAACTCGATTTACCGGCAGACCGTTGATTATACAGAGAAACATTACCACCCAATACCCTTCTATACATACCAACCTTTACTCCCATATACGCCTTTCTTGGATCATTACGCAACACGTTTCTTGCAGCAGATTGAACCTCCTTTTTGGCTTCGTTCAGACTCTTACGGAGCAACTTTCTGATATCTTTCTTCTTAAGGATCTCATCATAACTCAGACGTTTCAACAAGCCTAATGCACCACGGGCATCCATTTGTATTACAGGAGTTTTTATAACATAGCCTGCATTTATTCCTTCCATAGCCTTACCCTTTCAAAATAACACCCTTTCCTGTTCTCTTGCCATAGTTGTTGACAACGGTGACTATCTGTTCGCCGGTTATAACCGTTCTACCACTATTCCCTCCGCCCAAATCTCCGGAATGGATAGAGTCGTACAACTTTTTCTGATCGGCTTCATTGATAAACATCTCCCCGCTACTTACACGGGCTGTAATACCGTCCATATAGTTATGACCGCCAACGATACCGCCTTCGGCGAAGTTGGGGATATTATTTATTGCCGCCAAAACCGAAGCTACGGCAGAAACGGCCATTATAGCCCCTACTATGGGAATATTAGCAACAGACGAAGCGGCGCCGGATACGGCAGCCTTTATGTTAGCGTTTGCTTGTCTATTCTGAGCGTCTATCATAGCATCTATGGCTGGAATTGCCGATACAATAGTACCGGATATCCCTCCGATATAACTGAGCATAGAACCAAACACACTATCTGATAATCCACCCATTCTAATAAGAGCGTCACTTACTTTATCCAAGTCAGAGGCTAATTCATCGGTACCATTTCTCCTAGTTCCTATCCCTATTTCCTCTGAATACCTCCTCCATATCTCAATCTGCTCGTTCAAATATGCTTTCTCTTCCTCGTTAGCCACAGACAACATATTGGTATATTCTTGTATCTTACTCTGGGCGAGAGTATACATTTCCAGCTTCCTCCGGAGTGCGTCCGCCGGATCCTCTCCTTCAACTACCTCATCTTCACTGTTTATCATTGTAGCCTGGATAGGTTGAGTCAATATCGGGAGGGTTTTACCGGTACCGATTGTATCTAATACCTCCTGACTCATTGCATCCTTACCGGATATTACGGCTTTTATTTCCTCATTTAGTTGTTCATTACCAAGGAAGGGATCTATGTTTTTTTCTTTGGCCTCTTTTATTGCTTTTGCTGCCGCAGCAGCCGCAGTTTCTTTTGCTTTAGCTGACGCAGTGATTGAATTATTAAATTCTGTTGTTGATTCATTAAACTCCTGTCTTTGTTGAGAAACCAATTTAGATACAGAATAATATTGCTTACCCAGTTCTTTTAATTTTATTAGTTCATCATCACTCAATTTATTCAATAACGTGTTATAGATTATCGCATCTTTATATTTTACAGCAGCACCTTCTTGCGCTATTTTAGCAGCGTCATTGATTGATTTAGTCCGACCATAGTCATTTGTTCTCGCAACGTCCACCCTTCGATCACTCTCTATCCTATCTGCCAATTTTCTATAATCTTCATATTGCTTCGCCCAATAACTTTTGGCTTCACTTCTTGATTTTGAAGGCATTAAATCGATTTTCATCACTTTTCTAAAATCTTCAAAATTTATATCCGAAGCCCTCAATTGGGTTCCAACAACAATAGATTTTGTAAGCGCATCTAAAGCGTCATTTGCAACCGTTTGTCCCGCCTCTTCTTTTTTCTTTAGCTCATCATCCCATGCTTTAAACGCCTTTTTTCTTTCAGCTTCATCAAGTTGCTTATTTTTCGCATTTAACCTTGCTTTCGCTATAGCCTCATCAAATTCACTTTCATAAAAATCAAATGAAATCTTTGTATTCCCCAATTGATCCAAAGCACTATGAGCCTCCTTAGATTTCGCTATTATATTATCCAATCCATTGATAAATGCAGAAAAATCACCTGATCCTAAAGAATAAAAAAATTCATCGATACTTTTCTTTGCGCTTTCTATAGTCGCGGCTGTTGCATCACCCAAAACCTGAGATGAGTTTAACACTTTATTAAACGCTTCACCAGCACCTACAGCTATACCTAGCGTGCCGGCCATTTTTGCTATAGTCCCCTGAGCGCCTTTCATAACATTATTCAATGAAGTGTTCTTATCGATAAACTTATCTATACTCTTTTGCGCTTTTTGCAGTCCACTATCATATTTCGAAGCGTCCATTATAAGACGCGTGATTAAATTTGCCATACCATTATCCGTTAAGTAAAAACGGGCGGAAACAAATGTCCGCCCGCAAAATAAGAAACTTACAAAACCAAAATAAAAAACAGAAGAACGGCATTATTCAGATGCACACTTTCCAAGAACAAAGGCTTCCGGACGTAATGTAGTCATGGACCAATCCGCATTCAATGTCAAGCGGACAGAGTCACTGGTAGCACCGGTATACGGATCAATGATAAAACGCTGTTGGCCAAAACCCTGCAATGGTTCATATCCCCAATAACCGAAGCCCACATACGTATTGGTATCGTCATTGATATAGTTTGTTGTAAAGATAGGGATACCGGCGACAGTACCATTCTCAACAATCATTCTACCACTGCCCGGAGTGCGTTCCGTGGATTCCAGTTCACCCTTAGTATATTCATCCATGACAAAGCAAGGATTCAGCCCCTCAATACCCTTAAGAAGTGCCAATGCACGCATCAGGATCAATTCCTTATAAGTAGGAATAGCACCTTCGAAAGCAATATAATTGGCCGCTTTTCTCTTTGCCTTTGTTGTTAATGTACTAATAGCAACCGGAGAAGTTTTTGCAATGGCGGCAAACGGGCCTACAAGCTTATGAGAGATACTATTTGATGTGGTAAACATCATCTTGTTAAGAGTGCGCGCCATTGCCTGGGGAAGCTGCTGTCTTACCACTTCATAAGCAACACCTTCCGTCTGCATAATGGTCTGGTTTGTCATTTTCACAGTTACACCCACGCGTGTCGGTTCCGGTTTAATCTTTCCAAAATCAACCTTCTTATCAGTCAATTCCACGCCTTCACCCGCTACTTCCGCTTCAATGGATCCAACGGTCGGCCACAGATAATCACCGGAAAGACCCGTCATTAAAGGAAGGCCCACCTTACTCAAAATCAATCCTTCTTCCAAGGGAGGCAGAATGTCGTTTATCGTCAAAGGAATCAACGGTTCCGCACCGGCGACCATCATACCGGTATATTCGCGTTTCAATTGGAATTGATCCATTTTCTTCATATTCTCCCTCAAAAACGCATCAAAAGCGGCTTCACGGCTGGTTACTGTCACATAGCCCGTTTTCTCGGCACTCGCAATCCTTACATCCAGTACGTTCATCTCCCGTTCAAGAACCTTTAGTTCTTCCTTCTCCGGATCGGTAAATTCCCGCTTGTTCTCGTTCTCCGCAGCATCCGCAATTTCATTCATACGGATAACAATGTCTTCTCGTCTCTTGATGTACTGTTGTACACTTACTTTTTTGTCCTTATTCATATTTTCCTAATTAAAAAAATGTTGTTTACTTCTTTTTCTTACATCACTTATTGCCTGCTCACGCTTACGGAGTTCATCCGTATTCTCGTCTTTTGACTCCTCCTTACGCTCTATATTAAAGCCGGCCAATGTTATTTCGCGGGCTGTCACGCTAGTCTGCACGTATGCCGGATCACTGGCCAGAGTCATCTCGTAGATCATGTTTATCTTCTTCACATGACGTATCATAATATCATCATCGTCCTTAGTGTAACTGACAGACGAGCTTTCGTCACTCCAATACGTAAATGAACTACCGGACATATCCCCACGCTTTACCAGCTCATAGGCATTCCCTCCGTCAGAAGTGTTCGGAGCCTCAAATTCATACTTTACCCCTATATCATCAACCGACAGCTTTAACGTACCGACACCCTTGTTACTTCTGGCAAGAAGTTTCTCACGGTTATGCCACATCGTCATCTTGATATCCATTTGCGCCAGTTCATCCTCCGTGATAGCCCCCGGTTCTATGATCTCACGGTAGTCTTCCCAATAATCAACCAGCATACGGCTCTCAACGCCAAAAACAATCGCGTAACCTTCAATAACACGTTTTGATTCCCCGCCTTCGGTGACTTCCCGCAAACGTGGCTGGAAATATCCGCCACATGCACTACGTATCTCTCTTTTTCTTTCTTCCATAATAATCAAACATTCAACAGGTGCTCCCTTAGAAGATGCAGCCTATTCGAAAATAACTCTATAAAGGATGCATCTCATAGAGGATGCCATTTTTTACTCTTTCTATATTACCTTCTTTCAGCCATTTTAGGTTACTCATTTTCGACATTGCTCCCTTCATCGATCACATTGCAAACAAGTGATATACTTCCATCGCTCTTGCTTCTATTAAAACTCTCAATGGCATAAGTTTTCCCGTCCCATTTCAAACGGCAGCGATCATTAACCAACGAATTGTCCCGCATGCTGACACTTATACTTCTCGACATCCATGTCTCACCTGCTGTCAAAGCCTGCGCCCCTCTCTGATATACGACATCCGCCCACACAGTCTTACTCTTTACAAACTCAACCTTTTGCTCTCCGAAATTTCCTCTTGAAACTTCCGGAAGGAGGATATCCACACGCTCATTCAAACTACCCGCTCTTAACATTTTATACCTCCCTGTCCGTTAGTTTTCTATATGGTTTGCAATACACATCAATGGAATACGGGACCGGATTCTGAGAAATAGAAGCCACAGGTTCCCGATTCCGATAGTTATGGGCAGCAAGTATCAATATGGCAAGCCTCAACCTGTCAGGAAATGATTCGCCTTCCTGGGAACCATTGTTTTTTTCTGCATAACCTATACGTTTCAACTCCTCCAGCGTCCGGTAAGTTCCGGAAATTATCGCATCTTCCGCAGCACAACCGTACAACTTGATAATCTCATCTTCATCTTCGAAATCCACACGCATCTGAGCCTTTAGTTCATCCAATGTCACTACTCGTAAATCACTCATAACCTTCCTCCTAATTAAAGCGGAAGCATCACAGGATGCTTCTGATAATACAATCTTTGCAATGCATTCTTAAGTTGTCCATAGTTTGTGACCAAGCCCAAATTTATCCACTGGGCTATCTGTGATTCCAACTCGTACAATTCGCGAATTTTAGACTCATCACCAACCTTATTGCGCATTTCTGATTCATGCTTGCCATAGACTATGATATTAAGAGATTTAGCCAAATCCCTAACTTTTTGCTTGAATATATCATCAGGTAAGATAGAACTGACAGCCTTACACATGGTTGGGTATGCATCACCGGCAAGATTGCGGAATTTTATCATTTCATCATATACAAATTTGAGGACATCATATTTAAATGAGGGATTTATCCACATTGCAAAATCAATAAAAAGCAGTGGATGCATCCATGTGCCCGCATTATCACCCTTATTTGCCCTTGATTTATGATAGGGGTAATTACCCGTATCATAATTTTCCCTTTCCATTATAGTGTAAATGAACTCTTTAGTAGAAGACAAATCGAAGTAGTCATTAACTTCTTTCTTCATTCCTTTTAATTGATTCCACTGTTTTAATAAATCCGTAGCATTGAAAAATGCATCTTTCGTTCTCTGAATTACCTTAAATTCACCCATTGGGCGAATCATAATTTGATTTGTTTTCATAGATTTTCCTCTCCGTTTTCTGTTGGTTTGTTATTTGTTGAAGTTGTTTCTCCGCTTAGTTTAGCGCTGCCCAAAGGCGCAAGATTGACACTCAGGTAAACATCATCCCCCTTATCTACCGGGTTCTTATCGCTTTCCCGGCGCAAATCGTTCACACTCGCCTGACCGTTATCGAGACGCGCCTTATCCCATTTAGCCTTACTTTCCAAATCCAAGGCATACAGGCTGCTCAAATCATATTTGAACTTATAATCCAGATAAGTATTTTCATTTAAAAGCTTGGACGTAAACTCCCGTTCTATCTCAGTGACAATCGGCTGTAATGCTTCGGTATAAAATGCTATATTACTAACCTCTACACTCTTGTAGTTAGCATTACTGTCATCCATTAATTTAGAAGGAGGGACATTGAAGAATCTTGCTATTTCGCGAAGCGTGAATTTTTTGTTTTCAAGAAACTGCATATCCGCAGAACTCATACTGATAGGAGTCAAAGTTCCGTCTCCCTTTAATTGCAGGATATCATCACCACGATTTAATGCATCTTGAAGATCTTCGCTCATTCCCGCCATTTGCCTGTCCTGATATTCTCCGAAGCCCTTTACTGAAGTATCATTTTGCAGAATGGCCTTGAAGCGACCACCGGTAGCAAACCTTTTCAAAGTCTCATTATCGGCAGTAGATGCAATACTCAACGTTGTAGCGGCATAAGTAATCGTAGATATTCCCGTATATCCCCCATCTCTACTTACATTCTTCAAATGGATAATCTCATCAGCACTGACAGTCTTATATATCTGGTTGGTTGCATCATTGATCATATATGCATTTTGATACATATCATACACCACCGAACCGGGGGAACACAGATACATCTTTGTCATAACACCGGCCCTGTTCTTTTCCGGATAAATATAAGCGTTACCCCTCAACAGAATCAACGATACCGCATTCTTCATCAGGACAAAAGAGTTCATCCGTTCATTTGGGCGGACACTTAACAGATAATTTATAAGCCTTCCGTCTTTATCATCGTACATTTTGAAGTAATTGCCAATCCGATCCTTTCTCTTGTATTGCAACGTCAACGAAGCGACAGAGGAGGATATCAGATTTACAGCACGGTAAACAGCCGCTATCTTCATGGCCGTTTCCGCGCTTGACACATACACTACGTTTTGCTTGTAATCACCGCCGGAAGAACTTTTCTTCTCATTCCTTCCTTCTGCAATGATTTCTCTCCTGAATAGTTTTATAATATTATAATTCATCATATTAAACTGTTACATAATACAGTCCAATACGTGATTTAGGCTACCTTATTGTTTGTAATTGTTGTAAAGCCAGAACGTCATAAGAGATGCAATCGCACCGTCAATCTTCAAATTCTCCTTTCTCTTGATAGGTTTCTTGTTGCACATCCGGTCCTCATCCAAATAGCAATTACCAAAACAATACGGAAGAATGGGGTTCATAGACATGGCGACTTTCGAGGGCCTGCTCTTTGCCGCCATTTCAAAAGTTTCCACAGGGGAAGTAAAAGCGCCGTAGGTTTGCGGTATCGCCTTGAGGATCTTTTCCGGTTTAGTATCCAAAGCCATTATCGCAGCAGCCAACGCATTCACCACCTCCTGCGATTTATACGCATCATAGCCTATCTGCAATATCGTCAATTTCTTGTTTCGCCGCAACACATCCTCAACTATCATACTATCACTTATAACCGCACCCGGACAAACCTTCATATATCCCGCATTTACCCAGATTTTATACAATTCCTTATTGGGGTGATTATTAAGCGTTTCTTCCGGAATGTAGCAATCCAGCCATAAATAGAACTTACGTTGTGCACGACTGTATATGTTATACACTACTGCGGAAAAATCATCACTGACAGACAAATCAAGAGCCGCCATAGTTTCCGGCCTTCCCTGTATATCTTCTATATTGAAATCCACCATTAATGATCTTGCCAAACTTTGAGGAATCCAATCCTTGACACCTCCGGATACAAAGATGTTCAACAGCTTGGTTTTAAACTCAATCATAGCCTCAGCATCATGCTGAGCTTTATCCCACCTCTGCTTATAATAATTCTCCTGAACTGTTATTCCAATATGAGGATTACACTTTTTCCATACAGAAGGCTTGGACATTTCCTCATCACACATCTCCCATGCATCCGGCATAAACAGGGAGGCGAACTGTGAATCATCAGAGTATTCGCCTTCCAATATCCTTTTGGCATTTTCCAGCTCCCGAGAAAAGGGACCGTCTTCCACACGGCTGGCAGTCGTTATGATAATAGTAAGAGGTTCACGCCTTGTACCCATTGATGAGGTCAATACCTGCAAGAGTTCCGCACCGTCCGAATGATCACGCACATACTTTGCCTGTGCGTACTCATCGAATATAACCAGAGAAGCGTTCAAACCGTCCTTAGTGTCTCCGCCACCGGTAAGACATTCCACAAATGATTCACGTCCGAACTTATTCGGCTTCCAATGAAGTGTCTCCCTGGTTGATTTAAAGTATTTCTTCTTCGGATCCAGTTGCTTTACAATCTTTCGTATTTCTTCAAAACAGATCTTCGCCTGTTTGTAGCTGTTGGCAGCAGTATACGCCTGGGCATTTACATCACCAAACAAAAACTCATTGACCGCCAGAGACGCAGTACTTGTAGTTTTTGAAAACTTTCGGGGGACAAAAAGAATAGCCTCCCGAACCAAGCGCCTCAGCTCATACCTTACTTCACCCTCTATCTTACTGGCCAACCCTTCTTCATCCGGCATTCCTTTTGCATCTCCAACTCTCTCCCACCGATAAAAGCCAAGTATTGAGGCAAACTGAAAATACTGTATAGGAGTCAATCTATAACATCTTCTACCATCCATTCCCGAGAATTTCAAACTTTCATACAGTTTCGCAAATTTCTTCACCTTAGACGGACGGAAAACATACGTATCCATTAGACGGAAGAACTTTGTCACAGCCAAAATCTCATATAGATTGTGCTGATCGGCACGGCTCCTTACATCTTCTACATATGTCAGCAGTCGGATATCTATCGTGTCCAGTTGATATCTCTCTACATCAACGGATAATAATTCTTGTATTCTCTCATTCTTGTATTCTCTGGTAGATACATCAAGCACATTATTCCTCCTTTACATCGTTCAACAACTTAGTCAGAGCATCATCTTCTTCATTCGCATCCTTCTTCTTTTCCGAACGGATCTCCTTATTCATAGTCAAGGACCGTAGAGAAGCCTGCGCAGCCTTAGCCAGCATACAGTAAGTATCATACGCGGGATTCTTTATCGCACGATCCTTATCCTCCCGGCTTTTTTCAATCAACGAAACCTTCTTTCCGTAGACCTGCCTTGCCACATCCCGGAATACAACCAATATGGAAGCCGTGATTTCTACCTGATAAGTAAATTCCGGAGAATACTCATCCTTCTCGACCAGCAATTTCTGAATCCTCTGCTTTAAAGCCTTGACTTTATTGTCATATTCCTTATTTATTTCCATGTGTTAAATATTTTAAGCATACCTATTTTTGCTAATTGAACATAGTGGTTTTTCAGGTCTTATCCTTACCCCCACGGGCATTTTCCAAAAAACCAAAAAATTTCTCTCTTTAGGGGCAGTGGATTTGAGTGATTGACGGGGTAAGAAAAAACTCCCCCCCCTGTGTATCTGAAATTCACCTTCCTTAACTAAAAGTAACGTTTCGCAAATCTCTCTGTAACACGGCGGCAATTCTCCTGCACATTCTCTTTCTTTCTCGAACCGATAAGAACATGAGCACTGACATGACATTCCGCACACAACGAACGAAGATTATCGTAATCAAACATCAGTCCTTCCATTTCATCAACATCTACCGCTGTTTCAGCCGGAATAATATGGTGTACCTCAGTTGCCGGTTCTACTATTCCTTTTACCATACAGTCTTCACATATTGGATTAGCGCTGATCTTTTTCTTTCTCAGCACTTTCCACCTTTTAGACTGTATCATTCTTGTATAATCCGCATTCTTACTCATACTTGTTTATTGTTTCACGTTTCGCACGCACCGGTACGCGACCATACTTTGTCTCTTGTTTCAAGGATTCAAAGTCCTTTTCTACTATCCTTTTGATATCATCATCCACACTCTTGTCAATCAAGAACTCCAATATCCTTATATAGTTGCATTCTCCGATGTCATTGCCAACTGCTTCTATATATCTTGCCATTTCCGGAAATAGCTTTCTTAGAATTGAACGTAACGCATTCTCCGAATTAGAAGTCACACTCTCCTTTTCCCCGTTGATAACTATCCGTCTGCATACATATCCCCTCCTTCCCACCTCGCTGAAAATATTGATACTTTCACTCAGTTTCAGGCTTCGATTTCCGCCCGGCTTAGTCGTTATAATCCGGTTCTTTTTATTTTGATAGCCCTCGAACATCTTAGCAAACTCATTTATCTCGTCACTTTCTTCCATTTCCTTATCTGCATACTTTAGGAATGCAGACAACAGATATTGCATAAGCTCATATCTACTACCGAATCTTCCCTCCTCAACGATCCGATCAATCCTATCGGCAGTCTCAGGAGACACCTTCGACTGAATGCTCACAAACTTTAATTGCTTCTTGTCTTTCATATTTACCTTTCATTAATCATGATTATTTTCTAAACATATCATCGCGTACCATAAAGATAGAGTATTACGTTGTGCATACTTATTCCTCCCACTCTATCTTTATGGTATCTATGTACTTATAATCTTCTCTAAGCCTTTTACTCATAGCCTCCTCTCTTGTAGCATAAACACGGCCTATACACTCCTCGTCTTCAAGAAATGAATATAGGTTTATCCACCCCTCTTTCTTTTCTGCGACCATGAATAAATCCTTTGAATCTTCTTCTAATCCTATATATCTCCCTCCTTTAGTAAAGGAGAGAGGAACTTCTCCATTCTCATTAATAATGTATATTAATGCTATAATAGGATATTGATCATTATTTGCGTCAAAACATATAATTCGGGCTTTCTCTCCACTTCTAGTACACACAGGTGAACCAGCTTTTGCTTTTTCTAAATCAAATGGTTTCATTATTATAAAATTAGTCTATTAGTTTAAATGTGATATAAACTCAGGCGTAGTAAATCTCACAATTTTAGTATTGTTGGCATAGTTAATCCTCCCATTCTTCGTCTTCGTATTGCATACAATATCCTAATAAGTTCAACTCTGGATCGTCCAATAAACATTCTTCTTGGTGTACACAATTCATGCAACACCATTCGTCTGATAATATACTCATTGTTATTCGTTTTAACTACTCTGTTTTACGATTTTCTCTTAATTTTTCTTCAAACTCCGCAATGATGCAATCAGCATCACCGCCATGTACCCAGTTTTCTAAAATAGAGGAAAGAACCTCAATTGATTGCTTTGCATGCCATTCAGCACCGGCTTTAAAAATAGGAACAGCATATTTTTGAATTACTCCACTGGATATTATATAGTGTTCGGGATCTTTATGAATACTATAGTCATCATGAAGCTCTAGTATAATTTTCTCACGTTCACTTCTTGCTGCTTCTTCTAATGTCTGTTTCATATTATGGTTTATTAGATTAATATTTCTTCCCGTGCATTTTTTCACGGAGTTCGTTATACTTCATTTTCTGCTCGATGTGCCACATAAGGTCAATACTAAGATATTTAGCAAGTCCAAAGATTTCAAGCAGAAGCATTTCTGGTACGACACACAAGCGTATAAAAACTTCATTATTTGAAGTAATAAACTTTATGATATGGAATATTGATTCTGTAAATGATTTATTACAGTAGGTCGCAGAATATTCTGATATTGTTTCCTCGTCGAATGCATCCTCGCCTAAGTCAATTCCTAGAAGTCCATATAAATCAAGCAGGCGGATAACGGCATCAGCAAGTTCATCCGGGACTGTATCTTTGACGCACTTTTCAAATGCACATTTAAAACGCCTGCTTTCTTCTACCAATGCAGGATAACGATTAAATTCACGTTCAAATGCAACTACACCTTTGAAGACTTTACATTTCCTATCCGCTTCCACAGCCTCCATTAGCTCCGATATTACTAGGCAAAGACAATGTTCATTGCTCAACTCCTGATCGTGAAATCCGTGCTCACAAGCGTTTTTGTAGGACTTATCTCTTAATTCGTTTAAATTCATTTCTATTTCTATTTAAATTACACAAATAGCGATTGCTGGATACGTGATAACACAAATTTATTCGCATCAGCAAAAAACTTTTTTTAATCTCAAATCCGTATGCCCTGCGTCCCAACTGGGCAGCAGCTAATAAGGTAGAACCGCTTCCGGCACATGGATCAATAACGACATCACCTTTGTCGGTGAATATCTCTATCAGTCTACGAAGCAAAGGAACCGGCTTTTGCGTGCTATGAACCTTCGGAGTTTCATTGTCCACCACCCAATCAAAGCAATTGAAGATCATCCGACCATCGTTGTTAAACTTTGGAAGCTTATCGCGGTAAAGCAACAATCCATATTCACAATTGCCGACTATCTTCATATTGGCTTTCAAGACTTGCGCTGAAAAGTTCTTTCTGAATACAAGATTGATGTAATTATTCAGCCCATATCTTTTACCCAGTTCAATATACCGGAACTGGTCTTCAAATTCACAAAAGATTATCATGCAAGGCGCCTTGCCTTTTTCCTTGGGTTCCTTTACAAGCATTTGGGAGCAGAAGTGCATAAACTCGGCAGGGCGAAAATCTTTATCGGTATCAAAGAATTGTTTGCCTGCTTTGTCGCTTTCACCGTTCTTGTTATCTCCGTCCACATACCATGAAGGGTTAGAAGCATAAGCACTATTGCCTAAATTGTAAGGGACATCAGCTATAATTAACTGGGCTTTTGGGATTCCATAAGAACGGAAATTTTGGAAATGGTCATTGAATAACTTAGGTTTTATATTTTTATCCATTTTAATCCTCCTGATGTTTTACTCCTGCCATTTAATACTTGAGATATAGCCCCTTTACATAAACCTTTTGATTTTTCTGCTAATCTTACAGATTCAAAAACCTCGCCTGTGTTAACACATTTTACCATTGTATAAGAATGTCTCTTTTGATGTAATTCCCTATATGCATGTTTTAAATTATCACTTCGGCTACACCACTCTAAATTATCAACATGGTTATTGCATTTATTACCATCTTTATGATTAACTTGTTCAAGGTTTAAAGGGTTATTTATAAAGGTTTTTGCAACAAGTCTATGAACTGTGAAAGCCTTAGTTTTATTCCCTATTCTTAGCCAAACGATACAATATCCATTATTTTGAATACCGTATTTAATAATTCTTCCTTTATGTATACATGTATGTCCATTTTTACAATATCTTTTTCTATCAACAGATTTTATTCTACCAAAAGAAGATGCTTGGTATGAATAGTCTGTTTCAGGAATAATTTTCCAAACTTCTTGGAAATGGTCATTATATAGTTCTATTTCTTTCATTTCTATTCTGTTTTAAATTAAACTCCTATTCACAAAGTCCATGATAAAGACTCATACAGCTATACCCACCTTCTGGCTCAAACATATCATCCATACCGACATCGTTACGGTTCACATACTCGAAAACTTCCTGTACTGTTGGATAAGTCCTATTTTTACAGAAACGATCAGGGATGTAACCGGGTGAGAAGAAAGACGAGCCTTTTGGAGTTTCTTCTTTCATCCTTTGCTCTGCATCTATCAAGCGGTTACGCCCGAACTCTTCTTGTGAAATGAGTTTGACTTCCTGCTTTCGGCACATAATACAAGGATAGCAACCAACACGGGAAAATCCACGAAAATACAAAGGATTTGGCTTTTGTCCGGCAGATAAGATATGATTTATTACTTCTTGTGCCGACCACTGAAAAATCGGACGGGAAACGCTTGCATCATAGTGTTCACACCATTTAAGTACATCTTTTCTACGATAATCCTGCTTCCATACTTCAACAATCTTTCCTTTGCGATTCTTTTTAATGCGTTCGTAATACTCCCCAAAGTAGTTGCATTCATAGGGAAGTTTAGCACGCTCTTTACTTTCCTTTGCCCGGATGCCTTGTATAATCACGCAAGGTTCAGTAAGTGAGAGAATGTAATCAATCATCGGTTTAATTTTCAATTCTGAAGTACAAAACCTTCTTTGGGAAGACGGGAACCGGGAGCGCTTGATAGACATATCTACAAAATCAGTATATTTCTTGCTTCTCAAAACTACTAATTTAACATCAAGCTGTTTGCACACGTCACTAATATGTTGATAGGTTTCGGGATGCTCCCAACCAGTATCACAGAAAACAGCTTCTATTTTATCGGCTCCGTATTTATTGGCAGCTTGAATCAAGCAAGCTTGTGAATCCTTTCCGCCAGAAAAACTTACTATTATCTTCATTTGGTTCCTTTCTTTCTTGTTTTACGCAAATCCTTGATAATCATTCAAGAACTTGCAAGGTTTAATCAATTATCTAATTCTTCTATCGCTTTGAAAATTTCAAGAATCACCTGCGGAACTATGGCATTTCCATATCCTTTGACTGATTCCTGTCTCCATTTTGTGAAAGGAATGGTAAGGTTGTCCACATCAAAGGGAAGCCCATCATTTCCTCGACAAACAGGGGATTGAGTTGGGAATTTTTCCCAGTTTGAGCGGATATGTAATGATTCAGTTCGGATTTTCTGCTTGTACCGTCCTTTCTCTCCTTGCAGCATTCGTTGTGACGGGAACTCGCAGTAGGAGTAGGTAACAACCCCATCTTTGCTGCTAAAGCAATTGTTGGACGTTCCTTTGCATTGGGTGAGCGGCTCTTGTTTATTCTTCCCGTTCCGGCATCTATCGAGGTCGGAGTGGGGAGCATCATTCCTGTGAGCAACAAACCACACTCTGTCTCTTCTGTGGGGCGCTCCGACGGCACAAGCCGGAATAAGCAACGGTTGGACAGAATATCCTTCTCGTTCAAGGTCTTTACAGATGGTTTCGACGACATACTCTTGTCGTAACAATACTCTTTTTCGGTTATCTTCTCCGAAAAGAGCGGTTTGGCTTCCCATTTCAGTCTCCTCGCCGGGCTGAACCATTGTGAGGATTCCAGCAACGTTTTCACCAATAACCCAAGTGGGTCGGATTTCGCGTATTGCTCGTAACATTTCTGGCCAGAGGTAACGGTTATCATCCGCTCCCTTTCTCTGACCTGCAAGGGAGAAAGGCTGGCAAGGAAATCCGCCTGTGAGGACATCGATTCTTCCTTTCCATTGACTAAAGTCTGTCTTTGTAATATCTTCATAATGCTCTGAATCAGGAAACCAATATTTTAGTATCTCGTTGCAAAAAGAGTTTATCTCACAGTGAAAGGCATTTTTCCAACCCATCCATGACGCTGCAACGCTAGGGGCATCAAAGCCGCTAAATAAAGAACCGTGAGTTTTATTCATATCATTCGTTGTTTAATTAATTGTATCCATTTAAATTAAGACCTTATGCGTTCTATACAATATGCCTTAACTTCATTATACCATGTACCGTTTACTTCCTTTGCCTCTATCGAGAAGAAAACCTCTATCTTATCTCCTACTCTTGGTGCATCTAGTATTGGACCGTCCCAACTATAAACCGAAAACCTCATCTTCGTATGATTTCTATTCGAAGATTCCAAGATATATTCTCTCTTTTCCCAATCTTTCCCGTTTCTTGTTGTTCCTCGTGTGGTAGGCAATTCCACCAATATTACGCCCGATGTTTTATGTGCCATATCTTTTTTATTTAATTTATTGATTCCAACTAAAAACTATCAGCCCTCTAATGTTGGTTACCCAACAGACCCTTCGGGCTGTATAGGACAAGTTGCCGTAAATTGTTAAATTCGTATTTTTATTTTTATAATCAATTAATTATCAGCCATTTAACCACGCACCATAGGGTGCTTTTCAGTAATTCGGTAATTATTTGATAATCAGATAGTTATACATTTCTTTTAATTGGCGTAAAAATCCCTATTTGAGAATTTGAAAGTAGGCGGTCTTTAAACTCCTGTTCCAGTTCGCCAATATCTTCAATGTATTTTTCGCGCTCAAACGGCCACGATCTTGCAAAGTTTCGAATAGTCTCCCACTGTTTCTTAGTGAGTTTTCCTTCAAGAAACATCTGCTTATATCGCTCCTTGTATCTCGTAACTCCCAAATGATGAATTTCTCTGGCTTTTTCAAGCTGCGAAATCTTTACACCTTTGACTGCCGACAGTTCCCTTGAAAAACGTATCTCTGACCAATCCTTATAAAATATCCTTCCCATTTTCGAAAGGAAGAAGTTGCTGACAAATTCAAGCATTGATACAGACTGATGCCTATATACAGTTTCAATGCGCAGAATATTATCACCGACACGCCTACCTTTAGACTCCGCCTCGAAAGATTTATCATAGATTTTCATTACCTTACGATAATACTTGCTTTTCTCCGTGGTTTTTTGTCTGTATTCCGGGAAATTAGCATCATTCCACAATATACGATCGGATACCTCCAATACCTGTCTGATATACCGATCGGCAGGATGAGACATCTTCATCGTTATTCCTATCTCATAGTAAGTAACAACAACATTTTCCATTTTAACGCACAATCTCATCAGAAGCTCTTTTATTGTCCTGACTGCCATTGCGAATGTCATGGGCCGGCTATTGTCTAATTTCCCCGTTTTTCCTTTGCTATACAACTTACAGATAGAACATTTGCACTTAAGCTTACTTCCACGCAATTCAATAAAGCAACCATCGAAATTTGCATAAGAAGTAGATTTATAGTAAACTTCAGCCCCCTCCGTACATTGTTCCAGATAATTTCGAAGCACAATGGTATCAATATCCGCAGTATCAACCGTAGCCTTCATTATTATTTTGTCGTACATCTTTTTTCTGAAAATACATACACATCCTTATTCCTACTGAACGTTTACATCCGTGTACCGGACAATAAACCATGAAATTTTCAACAGGACCGGCACGCTTACAATCCCTGCAATCACATTTTACTTTTTTATATGTTATTTCTTCCATTTATCAACTCCTTTCTCTTTTTTCAAGCGTTTAACTTCCTTCCGGTAGTAATCAATCATTATTTCATATTCAAAACCGGATATCTTATTTATCTGATTCTTTGCGGATTCCAGCGCAAGAACTGCCGATTCACCGTATTTAGCAACAAGACCACGCCGGTAACCTTGTATATTCCCTTCATCAAAACGATTACATGAACGACATTGAGCATTGCAGTTCCTTTCACTGAATCGTGTGGCCATGTGCTTTCTGTTGATATAATGACCGCAATCAGCTTGTTCGTAGGGAAGTCTCCTTCCACATGATATGCAAACGAATGTGCCGTTCACATCGGAATCACGCAATCGGATATACTCGCTAAATATGCCATCCAGTTTATTACGCAGACTATTACTTCTTGATTTCAATTTTTTTTGGGGGATCATTTTGAAGTATCTTATTATATTGTTCCTCGTCCCGGAAGCGGGCAGCTTTCTTATACCATACACCATTCTTTGCTTTATATGTGAAATCCGAATAATCAATATCCGCAACTCGTGATATGATAGCGCTATTTCCGTCATCAACCCACATAATTGCCAGATCACCGATATTAGGTTCTTCTTCAACACGGTTAGTTTCTTCACAGAAAAAGCTATTAGGAGTATCAGGTTCAAATATGAGAATCAATCTACGTTCTTCCGCCTTGATTGATATTCGAGAACACTCAGGAGGGATTTTAAAATCTATCTTTTTCATTTTATAACTAATTATCGATTAAACACATCTTCATACTTACGGTCTAATGCATTCAAGATTCGCATCCTGGCAGCAGGATCGGAGGAAGCATTTTCTATTGAGTAGATCCTTGAAATCAACTGTTCACGAGAACCACAGAAACAACCACATGTATAAAACGGAGCAACATTGGGATAATTATGTTTGTACCATAAGTGATTTGTACCCTTGATAGCCACATAGGTCTCTGTGATTATAAACTTCTCATTGGATGATGTATACCCAGGAGTGTTGGGGTTACCGGCCGCACTGCTGCGGACAGCCCAGTGGCTATCTTTCGACAACTCGACAAGGGTGTCAGCCGGAGTGTTGGGGTTACCGGCCGCACTGCTGCGAACAGCCCAGTCGCTATCTTTCGACAACTCGACAAGGGTGTCAGCCGGAGTGTTG
>ENA-OOZQ01000401-OOZQ01000401.1-human-gut-metagenome-genome-assembly--contig:-NODE-401-length-36486-cov-5.234580_pt1 | contig 36486 bp, 46 predicted proteins | sample MGYA00241188_ERZ501399 | MGnify/ENA primary metagenome ERZ501399 (study PRJEB25962, sample SAMEA2042658) | human gut metagenome | biome: human gut; feature: human-associated habitat; material: faeces... | reverse complement strand
CATCGGTGACGCGCCGACAATTATAACACATAATTATATTGTTGTCAAGTAGAAAAAATGCACAAAAAAGAGCAGTTTTCTTGTGAAAACTGCCCAAAACCGCCAAATTATCTGAAAATTATGTGGAAACCACTACTTTTTAGCGGTTTCTTTCGGTTTTCTTTTCTGTTTTAAGTCAATTTCGTACTTTTCTTCTCCAATTCTGAAAGAAATCAGCTTTCCAACATTCAAAATCTCAATATCTTCCGCGAATTTAGGTAAAAGTGCCGCAATTTCGCGAATTACCATTTCTTTTGTCGGATTTTCCTTGCGAACCCGCTCTTTTTGTGTCTTTTTATGAGGGTCTTTTGCGCTTGCTTGATGAATAGTTGCTGTAATGCGGTTTTCCTTTGCCTTGCGCTCCAGTTCCTCTTGTTCTTCATTTTCGAGATAGCCTTCATCTTCAAGCCACATCTGAATTGCTTCCTCTTTTGTCAATTCAAGGCTTTTCATTGACCGCTCAATGTCAGCGTCTGGAATATTGATATTTTTACCATTCAAATTGTATTTCATACTGAAAACCTCTCTTTCTTAACTTTCTAAAATAATTATAACAAAAAATTTTTATAATGTCAATAGTTTTTCTTGAAAATCTTTTAAAAGGTTTGTGGAATGGGGCAAAAGCCCCCACACCACATAGAAAGGAGGATTTTCAAAATGTCTTTGAGGAGTAGGGAGAGGATTTGAACCTCTCCACCCCGAACAGATGTTCGCCTACTCTGTGTCTACAAGAGAGAAGTAAGACTTCTTTTTCTCTGTAGTCTTAACCACATTAGGCATCTATCTAACCAGTGCGGACAACTTCTGATTAGAGTATGCGGACAACCGCTCATCTTTCATCAGTTCAGTGATAGTTACAGGCTTACCCATATCAGCAAGTACCTCGGAAATAGTTTCCATAATGCCGACATTCTCTTTCTGTGTCTTAGTCTGTCCAGACTTAGCGGACTTCTTTTCCAGCAACTCAACCTCATGATTGATGAAAGCCAGCAACTCTTCCTTATTTGTAGGATTAGCCTGCTCAACAACACCTGCTACCATTGCAAAATACTCTTTCTTTGTAATTCTCTTTTCTGCCATACTCAACACCTCTTACCTTTCTTTGTTTGTTTTTCTTTACATCTTTATTATACCATATTCAGTTTTTCTTGTCAAGCATTTTTTTTATTTTTTAAGAGTTTTTTCAGTGCTTGTTTTCTGTTTTATCTCTTTCTTATGTATTTATTATAACATAAGCATTTTTATTTGTCAAGACTTTTTTTATTTTTTTTTTTTTTTTTTGGAATTTTTTTAGTGCCTTGACAGTCACTACTTATTTCCTTTTCTTTATGTATTTATTATAGCAAAATTTTTATTAAAAATCAATAGGGAATGTTGCACAAATTTCGGGAATTAGATTTGGTTATTTTTACTTATTGACATCAAGCAAAAAATTTGGTATAATGAAAGGTTAAGGCAAAATCGCCGCGCAAGGAACGTGCGCGGCGCGACAAACAAAAAGAGGGCTTTGCGCCCTCTTAAATCAAACCATTTTCATTTTCTGTTACATCTTCTTCATTAGGGTCAAGATTGAAAACTCTTCTACCTTTTCTCTGTGCGACAAGCTCTCTCGCCTCTTCCCAAGTAAGGCAAGGTGTTCCCGCATAAGTTCCATCAGGGTTAATAACTATCCAAATCATATCTAATGCTTTCAATTCTTCCATTCTTTTACCTCTCTTTTTCTCTTGATATATTTATTCTAACAGATTCTTTTGAGTTTGTCAAGAGGAAAATTACTTTTCCTCTTGATATTCCTCTTCTGTAATTTCTTCAATATCAAAAGTACAGTTTTCATAATAGGCTTCTTCTTCTTCCTCAGATTCAAAACCTTCATCCCAGCCTGTCGCTACATAAGTATAAGATTCAGCATAATCATGAATACCTTCTGACGCATAAGCTTCTGCTTCTTCAATATTTTCAACTTCTAAAACTTCTGATTCATCACAACCACAATAGCCATTAGAATAGTTGATTCTTACAAACATCTTCTTTTCCTCTCTTTCCTTGTTTCTATAATTATTATATCATACTTTTTGTTTATTGTCAATAAAAAATTTACATTTCTTCAACTTCTTCAACTTCAAAATCAATATTCAGTGCTGTCAATATTTCTTCTGGTCTTAAACTATGACCTTTTATCAATACTTTTCCTTTTTCATCTAATAATTCTATTCAATCTTCTGTTTGTCTTAAAGTATAACTATTAGTCTCAATCTTTTTTATTACAATAGCGTCTTTATCTACAAAAAACTCCATTGGTTCACTTTCTTTGATTTGCATCATTCTTCGGATATCCCTTGGAATAACTATTCTTCCTAAATCATCTACTCTTCTTACTATACCAGTCGCTTTCATTTTAACTACCTCTCTTTCCTTACCTTGTAAATACATTATAATATAAATTCAGGATAAATACAATAGGCAAAATGCACAAAAATCTGAATGAAAAATTGTGCAATATTACTAACGTGTGCAAATTCGGCTCGCGGCAACCGCATGCGAGCCGCCAAATAAAAAGCAGGTTCCCACAAGGAAACCTGCTTAAAAATCATTTTTTCTTTCTGTGCTTTGTCAGCGTAAGTGAATAATCATTTTCGCCAATGCTGAAAGTAATCTCTTTTTGATTATTAACCACTGACACAAATTCAATTTTAAAAGGAAGTTCATCATCAATGCGGTTAGGTTCAAGCAAACAATAGTTAAACAGTTCCATTAACCGCACCTTTTCAATGTCAATTTTCTTTTCTCTTGTAGAGGGCTTTTTGACTTTTCGTTTGTCGCTCTCATACCGCCGACAATCTTTTTTGGCTTTCAATTCCATTTCCGCCATTTCTTCGGCTTCTTCTCTTGTGACAGGTTCGCCATCCTCTGCACACTCTTTCATTATCTGATTGATAAGTTTTTCTTTATCCATGTTGTTTACCTCTCTTTCTATGATTATTATATCAGACAATGTGGCGAATGTCAAGTATTTTTTTATTTCCCCTTTTGGGGAGGGCGATTACTCGCCCTCAGTTTCAGCTACTGCAAAGTAGGACTTTTTCTTTTCAGTGGTCTTTACAATCTCACCACTTTCAACAAGTTTCTTTAAAAGTGCGGAAAGTTTCTGATTACTGTACTGTGCCATTTCAGCGGAAGCCGCCTGAAGTTCAGTGATAGTAACAGCCTTGCCAACCTCTGCAAGTTCAGCCTTAATCTTTACAAGGATTTCAGCATTTTCCTTTTGAGTTTTAGTCTGACCGCTCTTTTCAAGAAGTTCTACCTCATGAGCGATAAAAGCAAGTGCGCCCTCTTTGTTTTCCATGTCGGAATTTGCTACTACCTCAGCCAATACTGCAAAATACTCTTTCTTAGTCATTTTCTTTTCCATGCTCATTACCTCTTTCTTTCTTAAAATTTTATTTGTTGTTCTTTATGCATTTATTATATCATAAGGTTTTTAGTTTGTCAAGAGTTTTTTTTATTTTTTTTCTTTGCTCTTTTCAAACCTCTTTCCTTTTGATAATATTATTATAACACTTTTATTTTTTATTGTCAATGGTTTTTTTAAATTTTTTTTTATTTGACTTTTTGAAAATTTTGTGCACGTCTAGAACAAGCGTTCGCCTAAGCGAACACTTGTTTTAACTCCATTTCTTTTCTCGCTCTCTGTACTTTTCGCCAACAAGCGGAATTGATAGAGTTTTCAAAAGGCTTGTGTTGTCTATAACAGTATGCCATAATTGCGACTTCAATCAGCACATCTTCCAAACCTGTATGACTTTCCACAAAATCAGCGTCTTTTGTAATATATCTATATGCACATTCAGCGGAAGTCTGAATATTTCCAGCCTCGGAAATAAAACCATTTTCAAGGGCAAATTTGATATAACTTGGTCTGTTTAAAATCACACTACAAGCCATATTCCAGATACAAAAGAACTCTGTACCATAAGGGAAGAACCACCGCAAGAAAGACTTTGTGATATAGCGTGTATCATTGTTTAAAGCTCTCTTGTCAAAGCCCATATTATAAGCCCCAACTTTGATTACTCCATAGGCTTGCATATCTGCTTTTAACTGTTTGCGGATATTATAGAAAGTTTTTAACTCTCTTTTTCCGCTTTTAATATCTTCCCAATACTGCGGAATCTTTTCAGCGAAATATGCGGACTGCATAAGGTCTTTATTGTCAAGGAACATTTCAGCGACTACAAAACTTCTTGCAATTTCAACATTTCCTTGTCTATCGCATATAGCATAGCCAATATCATAAGGAAGTGGCTGTTCTACACTGTTTGCGGTTTCTGTATCAAGTACCATAAAATATTCTTTCTGCATTTCTTTTATCCTCTCTTTCCTTACCTTGTAATACTATTATATCAGACCTCTTTCATCATGTCAAGAGTTTTTTGCAATTTTTTTAAATTTTTATATTGCCGATTTTCACGACACCAATCACAAGAACCATGATTACGACAAGTCCTATCAATACTCTTGCTACCTCTATACATTTTGCGGTGTTCTTTACCGCTCATAATTGCCTTGTCAAGTGCCATTTTGTTTACCTCGCTTTCCTTACCTTGTAAATACATTATAGCATTGCTACATACAAAAGTCAACATACAAATTGCACAAATTTCGGGATGCGGATTTGTACAATTTTTTCTTACATTTTGCTTGACAAATTTGCAGCGGTATGGTATAATGGAAAAATCGCCGCGTGAGGAACGTGCGCGGCGCGACAAAAAAGGCTGTCAAATGACAGCCTCAACAATTTCATAATTATCATTTACAGTGACATCCGCCCAAACCTTACAAGTAAGTTCATGACCAATTTTTGCGCTTTCAGCATTGGGATAAAGGTTCATATCTAAATCTCCCCAGTCAGTCACATTTCCCCGCTCGTCACAAGGAAAAACCATTGTCTCAAATCCATGGTCCAAAGTGAAGCAAGTGTCTACCCAAACATACTGACCTCCTTTTGTTCTCACTGTCGTACTTAATTTCATATTCATTACCTCTCTTTTATTTGATATATTTATTATAATAGTTTTTTACGCTTTTGTCAATACTTTTTATTTTGGTAGCTTCCTTAATTGGAAGCCACCGCCTTTTCAGCTCTACGCCTTGCAAAGTAAGCCTGTCTCTTTGCCAGCGTTTCGGGATTAACCTTAGCTTCTTCTCGAATTTCATCAAGTTTTATCTGAAGCTGACCACTCGGCTGAAGTTCTCTAGCCTTTTCGTAAGATGTGATTTCCTGACCGCCTACTACATAAACTAATTTTCTCATATTGTTTTCCTCTCTTTCTTTCTTTCTATAATTATTATATCATTTTCTTTTTTGTTTGTCAATACTTTTTTAAAAATTTTTTATCCGTGCAAGCGGTATCATAACCGCTTGCTTTCAGATACAAAGAATTTTGCTTTGTGCTTAATTGCCAAATCTTTGACAAAAGCACTTTCCTTTTGTGTATTACAATAGATATTGAATACAGTCCATTTGCCAACATTTGGAATGTAGTTATGCGGAATTGCAAGTTCCTCTAACTGTCGAGCAAGAACATCTGTTCTTTCTGCTCTGACTGTCAATTCTACTTTCCACAATTTGTCTTTGCGGTTCTTTTCCTCAAAAAGTTTTACAATGTAAACACCAACAAGATTACAAAGACCGATAATCAAAGATTTTTCCCAAAGCGGAAGGTCACAACTCATGTAAACTACAATTACTGTATAAAAACCATAGGTTACTGCGTTTACAATAGCCGCTACTGTCTTACCAGAGTTTACAGTGCAAAGACTTTTAATAGTCTGCATTACTACATTAAGTGCGTTCATTGCGATAAATAAAATCAATAAGTTTGTCATTTTGTTTACCTCTCTTTCCTTACCTTGTAAATACATTATAACAGCATTTCGGGATAAATACAATAGACAAAATGCACAAAAATCGCACAAAATTTTTATGCAATATACCACTTGACACGCAAATCGGCGCGGGGCGATTGTCCGCGCGCCGCCAAATCAAAAAAGGACAAGACATTTCTGTCTTGTCCTTTCGGGTTGCTTACTACTCCGCAAGGGAGAAGTAAGACTTCTTTTTCTCGGTGGTCTTTACAACCTCGCCACTCTCAACCAACTTTTTCAGCAAAGCGGATAACTTCTGATTGCTATATTCAGCCATTTCAGCGGAAGCCGCCTGTAACTCTGTAATGGTAACAGCCTTACCAACCTCGCCAAGTGCGGACTTGATTTTCTCCATAACCTCAACATTTTCTTTCTGTGTCTTGGTCTGACCGCTCTTTGCGGACTTTTTCTCTAACAGTTCAACTTCGTGATTGATGAAAGCCAGAGCCTCGGTCTTATTCTCCATTTCAGAAGCCTCAACCACACTTGCTAATACTGCGAACCACTCTTTCTTAGTCATTTTCTTTTCCATAATTCATTACCTCTTTCTTTTTTTTATTTATTTTCTTTACATCTTTATTATAACATTTCTTTATTTAATTGTCAATAGTTTTTTTATTTTTTTCTTGCGGTGCTTACTGAATGTAAGCACCAGCTACCGCCCTAACAGAGCCATCAGGATTGAAGAAAATTACATTATCCTGAATAACCTTAATGCCCTTTTTTCTCATGTCATAGCGGAAACCTCTATCATTTCTCCACTTCTTAAGGAACTCTTTCTTACTCATGTTTGCTACCTCTCTTTCATTTGATGGGTTTATTATACCATGTTTACAGTGACTTGTCAAGACTTTTTTAAAACTTTTTTTCTTTTGTTAGCGGAAGTCGTTCCCTAATCTTCCGCTCCGCCTGTATTGCAATCACGCCCTAAAGGGAACAGGCTATGGCGTGTAACCTTGCACGCAAGGCTAATTTCCTATCTTGTTGGTATTACTTCGGAGGACTTCTCATAAGTTTTACACTTCCTTTCTATGCTTTTATTATAGCACCTTTGCTTTTGTTTGTCAAGCACTTTTTCAAGATTTTTTAGGATTTTGTTTTCAAAGAGCTGAACTTCTTTTCCTAAGCAATCAACCTCTTTTTCAAGAAATTCACTACCTGTACTTTGGTAGAAGTCCGACACTCTTTCCTATCTTGTATCTTTATTATAGCACTTGTGTCGCGGTTTGTCAAGAGATTTTTCAACTTTTTTTAATTTCTTTTTGTTGTTTTCTCTTTCCCTTACCTTCTATAAATATTATAGCAAAATTTTTATTAAAAATCAATAGGTAATAATGACCAAATTTCGGGAGTTCTTTTTGTGCAGTATTTATGCGGAAATCGCTTGACAAAACCTCAAGGACTATGGTATAATGGAATTTCGGCCGCGCAAGGAACGTGCGCGGCGCGACGTAAAAATGCTCGATTATTCATCGAGCATTATATCTAAACTCATGTATTCATCATAGGTTTCATAAATTGAATTGAGAGGAACATCTGCTCTCTCACACATTCCGCAGAAGATGATAGTATGAATATCCTCAAAACCAAACTTTCTTATTATGTCATCCATCATACCTTTAAACTTCTCATTCATTTTAATTACCTCTCTTTCATTTGATACATTAAGTATAACACGTTCTTTGTAGTTTGTCAACCCTTATTAAGTAATTTTTATATAAAACTGTCCATTTGAAATGGAGAACTCAAACGAGTACTGATTAACTTCTAAGAATCTTTTTACTCTCTCAAACGCTTCCTTATTTGTATACATCAATGACATTGCATTTACCTCTCTTTCCTTTGATACATTTATTATAGCATTTCAGGATAACTTTGTCAAGCGAAAAGCCAGACTTTTTGGCGAAAAATATCTGGCTGTATACTACTATGGAGTGAACCGACCGCACCTTGAACGTGTACGGTCTCCGAAATAAATTATTTCAGAAATGAAGTAATAGCTTTAAAGCACAAGTCTGCATTGTCTTTAGAATGAGTATCTTCTTGCTCTGCAAAGTGATTCATTGCTGATGTCAACAAGTCTTTAACAGATACGAACTCAAGTACAAGCTTTAAAGCAGTTAGTTCGTCTAAACTAAGCTTCATTGGTTCTGCTCCTTTCTTTATTCTATTGTCTTTGTTTTTCTTTACATTATTATTATACCATAATTTTTTAACGTTATCAACAAGAGACAAAAAAGAGAGAACTATTGTTCTCCCTTATCTGTATCTGTAGTAATCCAACCGCGTTCCCGCTTTATTTTCTCATAGCGTTCTGCATTTTCTTTTTCGATTTTTTCTTTGTCATACTCTCTCATTTTTACTTTTGTATAATGATACTTTTTTAAATCTGAACTACTCCAATACCTTTTTTGGCATATTTTTGTAATACCTTGTGTGCGGATTTGTCGCTTAAAAGCATCAACACCGATGACTTCCGCAGTCTTATCATCTGCCTTAACAATGGCACTTACTGGTCTGTATTGTCCTGTCTCACAAATAAGTGTTACTTGATACTCTTTAATCATATTATCAACCTCTCTTTGTGTTGTTTTCTTTGTTCTTTATGTATTTATTATAGCATGAATGTCTTTGTGTGTCAAGCGTTTTATTAGACTTTTTTTGTTGAAAGATTATCTTTCTTTGTAACAGTACTCTACTACATAGCACCCATGAATACAAGAGAAGCTACAATAACATGCACTAATATTTGGATTCTTTCTTACTTTATTGAAATAGTTAATCATCTGTCCTTTGTAATCAAATTTCTTTGTAATCATGCTTGTTACCTCTCTTTCCCTTTCTGTAATTATACTATATCACATAGTGCTCTACGTGTCAAGTCATTTCGGGATAGAATCTATTATAATAATGCACAAACATTTGGCAAAAAAATTGTACAACATTACTACTTGACAAGAATCGCGGCTCGCTATGACCGAACGCGAGCCAGCGAACACATTAATGTAATTTACAATTACAATAAAATAAATTATCTATTATTAAATAACTTTAATGTATTTATTCTTATGAGTGAGCGTGTTGGCATAAGATAACTAAACCTTATGCTCATTAAACGACTTCCCGCAGTTCTTTATTATGTTGGGGCTGTCTATTTGTTTTGCTCTTGAAAGAAGTCTACAAGAACCTGACGTACTAAAGAAAATACCCGGGGTATATTTCGGGAAAAAAATTTTTTGACTTTGTGAAAATGATTTGGCCTCGTCCAAAAAATCTCCAAATGCATTTTGAAAATCTAAAAACGAATAACTATCTATACTGTCTTGCAGGATGAAATTTATTTGAAGGAATATCCCAATTCTTTTTTAAAGTATTCATACTTTGATATGGACAACTTCTTCCAAATAATTCTTTTACCCAAATCCAATTATTATTATTATCCCTCTCTATATTTATAATATATTTTCTTCCAGTTCTAAACCCTAAACTTCCATCTTGCCCAATAAATTTAGCTATCATAACTGCCACTCCTTTTCCATTTCTGTTCTTCCATCATAAACACACTTCATATTTCCGCTTAATGTCCATACATATACATAAACATATTCGTAATCATCATCCCAAATTAATTTTACATCACATACCGTTCCAGGAACAATAGGAAGGTTTCCGCCTTTATACGTCGCCTTCCGCATTATCTTCTTCCTTATATAAGGTAATAATTATTTTATTCCCATTATCTCCACGTGCTTCATAAAAAAGTTCAATTAACCAACCTTTTTCTAATTCTTCATTAATTTTGTCTTCTATCTCTCGACAATAATTTTCTGCACTTATTACTAATACTTTATTTTTCATGCTTTCCATTCCTCACACTTATATCCATGTTCATTAAACCATTTAGAAACTAAATATCTATGACAAAAATCATCTGGCTTTTCATAACATAAAAGCGCAACGTGAATATTGTCACTGCACCATATACTACTTGTCATTTGCTCTCTTGTTTCAAGAGGAAGCATAAGTTGAATGTCCGCGGCAACGCGATTCGCATCTAATTTATCTAATACTAATGTATTATAATTGCGGATATAATAATCATTATCATGTGTTTGCTTCCAAACTTGAAAAAACTCCCATTTAGGAGCTAACTTTTTATACCATAAATATCCTTTATTCTCCATACCCTCTTTGTACCAATCGGGGATTCCGCCACATATTGCTATGGGTATCATATTAGGCGGGAATGACTTCATTTTTCCAAAATAACTTGTATATACCATTTTATTCTCCTACAATCACTGTTCCATGCTTTCCTTGCGACTTAAACTTCATTATCAATCTTTTTACTAATTGATTTCCATTGTTATAACAAACAATATAGTCCGCGGTTTGGGCAATTTTATTTAATAGTTTCTCCACATCCGCTTCTATCATAAATTCAACTGGAGCGCCATTGCGGATTGCCCAACGATATCCTGAACTAGACTTAAGGTTACTTTCATCGGTACCGCCGCATATCACAGTAAAGAGAAAACATTGGCTATCTACTATTAATTTTTCCATAGTTTTGGATAATAATTCTTCATCCCCAGACCATATTATTACAATTTTGTTCATAATATTCCTTGCGGTAAATAAATAATTGGTTTACCTTGTTTTCTTGCATAATCAATAGTGATATAAGTACCACCTTGCGGGATACCATCCCATATTGCAATTAAAATATCACAATTATCTACCATAAAGCAATCTCTTTTATAGTAAGAATCGCGGGAATACTCGTCCTGAAGCGCTATCGAGCCAGCTGCCCGCTCAACAATATAAAGTTCATCTGGGTGATACTTTTTTCTATTATAAGGAAAAACACAATAAACTGGGATTCCCAATTTAATACATTGTAAAGCAAATAATTGGTCTGCGCCTGCCGCCATTCCATTATACGCGATAGTTATTTTATCTTTATTGTTAAGTTCCAATAATTTATCATATATCCACTGACTTATAATTTGCTCTTTACCTTTTAATCTTGGAGGTCTATGCCCTGTTACCGCGACTTTCATCGATATCTCCTATCCTTATTAAATAAATCTTTTAATTGTTCAAGAGTAGCTTTACTTGTATATATAAGAAAAGTGCTTGCCGCAATTCCTGCTATACAAACAAAACCTATCCATCCTCCAATAAAACCTATCGCATCTCCAAGAGATGCTAAACCTTGTCCTAATGCTTCCATTTTATTTTCTCCATTCAAGTGGTTTGTATTCTTCTAATAGGTCGCGGGATTGCTGCTCTTCGGTGACTGATATCTGGCATCCGCCATTCCAAAAAGGACAATCAATTCTGCATTGACCATTAGAACTTTTTAAATGACAATAAGCAAGTTTAGGCTTATTTTTTACCATTCTTGCATATTCCTCTTGTCTATATTTATCTTTTTTATAATTATTAATCCATTTTTCAGCATATTCAATTCCTATAACATTAGCAATATAGATGAATTGATATAAAAATCTTTTTATTTTATAATTCTCTTCTGCTTCAGGTCCGCCTTCTCTTTTGATACAATCGTATAGTTTTTTAGATGGTTCTCCATTAAAGCTATGTATAAATGGACTGACATGAACTTCAAATCCTTCTTCAATAAGTTTATTATATTTAACAGTTTCTCCCTCTTTTTCACTCTCTATTTTTTTTTCAACTGGATTTTTAATTCCTTTTTTCTTTGCCCATATAGAAAAATCCATTTCGCTTTTTAAAATCGCGCTACCGTATGCATTTAATACCATATTATTCACCTACTTTACTTTTTATCTTATAATAATTATATCATTTATTTTTAAATAAATCAATTAAAGTATCATTGAACGAGTTGACAAAAGAAAAAATTTGTGCTATACTATAATTAGAAGAAAAGAAAGGAGCGCTCTTATGGCAGATTTAGATGAAAAAGAAGTAGCTCTAGTGGAAGAAGATGAGGTAGATACAGAAGACTACCAAGATGAAAATGAGAATATAGAAGAGCAGTTAATAGAAGAAAATATTAAACCTGCTCGTAAATTAGATTATTCTTTACAAACTCCGCAAGAGCGAAATGAATTAGTTAAAAAAATTATTGATGAGACGCCTCCTGAACAGCTTACTAATAAATATTTAACAATTTTATCAGATTACATTATTTTTGCAATGGATAAAGAAGAAAGAAAAAAGAAAAAGATATTAACTGACAATAGAATGGTAACTGTAAATAGGAGAGAAACATCATTCCAAGGATTAGCTGGGCAATTAGAAAATGGTGAAGATGGTATTTATAATATGATTGCAAATGATAAAAATATTATTTTTATGCCTAAAGTAACTATTACTGAAGAAGATATTAAAGAAATTCCTGGCTTAAAAGATTTACGTGATGCGATTGATAGTGTAGAAAAACAGTTTAAGGCGGCAACTGGCAAACGTAAATTTTTACTAAAAAAACAACTTATTGAAATGCGTCAAGACCAATATGTATTGAAAAGTGCATATCGACAACCTATGTATATGATGAATGTAACTAAGAGTTTTTCTAAGTTACAATTAGATGGAAAAATTACGATAACAGAAGATGGTCAAGTAAAAAGTACAGAACTTGTTTCTTTATTTGACCAAAAACACATATCTGCATTATTATGTAATTATTCAAAATTAAAAGAGGATGCATGGGGTAAATTTAGTAGTGATTCATATTATTTAATGGAAGATTTAGATAATTTAATTGAACGAACACTAAAAGATAAATATCCATTATATTATGATTTACTTATTTATAAAATTGATGGAAAACAAAATATTGAAATACAAGAGCTATTAAATAAAAAACATGGAATTAAACATTCAGTAGAATATATTTCTTCTTTGTGGAGAAATAAGATTCCTAAATTATTAGCTGAACAAGCACAAGAAGATTATCTTATTTGGCATTATACTATGCAAGAACGCGGCAAATGGAAAAGATGCTCAAGATGCGGTGAAGTTAAACTTGCTCATAATAGATTCTTTAGTAAAAATAAAACTTCTAAAGATGGATTCTACAGTATTTGTAAATGTTGTAGAAATAAGAAAAAGTAGGACTTTTTAGATTAACTAATACCTAGGTAAAATGAGAATTTAAAAAGGAGGAAGCTATTATGGCGAATTGTACTTGTACTAAGTGTGGTAAGTCTATGGATGAAGGACAATTCTACACTTATAAAGATGGTCAAAAGACCGAAATGTGTAAAAAATGTTTAACTATGCATATAGATAATTTTGAGCCAGATACTTTTTTATGGTTACTTGAAAAGATGGATGTTCCATATATTCCAGAAGAATGGAATGTATTAAGAGATAGGGCTTATGCAAAAGACCCTCATAAAATGAATGGAATGTCTGTATTTGGTAAATATTTATCTAAAATGAAACTTAAACAATGGAAAGCTTATGGATGGGCGGATGGTGAACGTTTAAGAGAACAAAATGCAGCAAGAGCAGAGCAAGTAAGAGAAGAACAAGCTGCTTATGAAGCAGAAATTAAACAGCAATATGATGAAGGTAAAATTAGTGAAGCCCAATATAAAACGCTAATGAGTACGGAAACTCAACATGCGGAAGAGCCTATGTATGGTCCTGCTCCTAATATGGATAACAATCCTTATAATGAAAATAATTTTATGAGTGAGGATGAATTAATTGACCCTGCGTCAGAACTTACTACAGAAGATAAAATGTATCTTGCTATGAAATGGGGACGATTATATAAGCCAAATGAATGGGTTGAATTAGAACGTAAATATACTGAAATGATGAATTCATTTGATATTCAAGATTCTGATACAACTGGTACACTTATTCTTATTTGCAAGACTTACTTAAAGATGAACCAGGCTATTGACTGCGGAGACGTATCTGGATATAATACTCTTTCAAGGGTTTATGATACTTTGCGTAAGTCAGCTAAATTTACTGCTGCTCAAAATAAAGAGGCTAAGAATGATTATGTTGATTCTGTAGGTGAATTAGTTGCGATATGTGAGCGTGAAGGCTTCATTCCGCGTTATGCTACAGATATTCCTCAAGATAAAGTAGATGTTACTTTAAAAGATATGAATAATTATGTTCGTAAATTAGTAACTCAAGATTTAGGATTTGGTCAACAAATTGAAGATTCTATTAAAAAATTACAAATTCAAAAAGAAATGCGTGAACAAGAAGATGATTTTGATTTTGATGAAGATGAAGTAGATGGATTAAAAGATAAAGATTATGAAGAATATTTTGAAGAAATACAAGAACAAAAGCAAAAAGATATAAAGATTATGTATGGTGATGAGGAGGGTGAATAATGGCATTACAAGACTTAATGGCACTCTCTGAAGCTAAAAATGTAAAAAAAGTTGGATTATCTGAAGAACGTATTCAAGCACAAATTCCAGTGTTGCGTGAATACGTTGCTTTTTGGCGTGAATATCCTGATATATTTGTAGATTTTTTATGCGGAAATAATCCTGAAAATTTCCAATTATATTTTTATCAAAGAGTATTTTTAAGGGCGGTTATGCGTCATAGATATGCGTATGCAACATTCCCTCGTGCATATTCAAAATCATTTTTGTCAGTACTGATTCTGATGATACGTTGTATCTTATATCCTGGTAGTCACTTATTTGTTACAACAGGAGGTAAGGAGCAGGCGGCTGGTATTGCAAGAGAAAAAGTAGAAGAACTTTGTAAATTAATACCAGGTATTAAAAATGAAATAGACTGGAGTAGAGGAGCATCTAAATCTTCTAAAGATAATGTAGAATATCTATTTAAGAATAAAAGTAAACTTGATATTATGGCAGCAAGACAGTCTTCTCGTGGTAAACGTGCTACTGGCGGACTTGTAGAGGAATGTATTCTTGTAGACCAGACAATGTTGAATGAAGTTATTATTCCTACTATGAACGTTAATAGACGTCTTCCGGATGGTAGTCGTCATGAAGAAGAGTTAGTTAATAAGAGTCAGATTTTTGTAACTACCGCGGGTTGGAAGAATACTTTTGCTTATGAAAAGTTAATTCAGACATTAATTCAACAAATTATTGAACCTGAAGAAGCTGTAGTTCTTGGTGGAACATGGCGAGTACCTGTAATGGAAAAATTATTACAGCGTAGCTTTATTGAAGAGTTGAAATTAGATGGAACTTATAATGATGCATCTTTCGCGCGTGAATATGAATCTGAATGGAGCGGAGATGCGGAAAATGCTTTCTTCTCATCTGAACGTATTGATAAATATAGAGTTTTATTACAGCCAGAATATGAATGGAGTGGAAGAAGTTCTAAATCAGCTTATTATGTTTTAGGAATAGACGTTGGTCGTAAAGGATGTACTACTGAGGTTTGTGTGTTTAAAGTAACACCACAGCCGCAAGGAAGTGCATTGAAGTCTCTTGTTAATATATATACATTTGATGAAGAGCATTTTGAACAGCAATCTATTAATATTAAAAAACTATATTATAAATATAAAGCTAGAGCTATTGCTATTGACGCTAATGGTCTTGGTATCGGTTTAATTGATTATATGGTTAAATCTCAAGAAGATATTGATGGTTCATATTATCCGCCTTTTGGTCCTATGAATGATGATGAAGGTTTTTATAAGAAGTTTAGAACTGATGATATGGAAAGAGATGCGCTATTTTTGATTAAAGCAAATGCTCCAATTAATACAGAAGCTCATACTTATGTTCAAACTCAATTATTTAGTGGAAAGATTAAATTTTTAATTGATGAAAATCAGGCTAAAGCTAAACTTATGGGAACTAAAACAGGGCAAGCTATGGATGCCAATAAACGTGCGGATTATTTAAAACCTTTTACTTTAACTACTATTTTAAGAGAACAAATGCTTAACTTAGTAGAAGAAAATGAAGGTGTTAATATTATTTTAAAACAATCAACAAAAGGCATCCGTAAAGATAAATTTTCAGCATTTGAATATGGTTTATATTATATTAAACAAGAAGAAGAAAAATTAAAAAAGAGAAAACATCATAATATTAGTGATATGATGTTCTTCTCATCGAGGTAAGCATGGTTCATTCGATTGATGAAGATTTAGCATTAGATAAAATTAAAGCGTCATTGAAACAAATTCCACTTATTAATGATGCTTTAATTAATGCTAAAGGAGAATTAATTTTTAGATTTACTGATAATACACAAGTAGTAATTGATTTAAAAGAAGTGGTCAGAAGTTATTAAAATACTTGGTATTTTTTTAAAATATTAGTGTAATTAAGGAGGACAGAATGAGAGCATCAAGAGGAGAAATTAAAATTGAAGAAATTTTAACTGAAGCTGGTTTAAATTTTAAAGAAGAATATAGTTTTCCTGGACTTGTAAGTACAAATGGAAGAGCTCTGAGGTTCGACTTTGCTGTCTTTGATGATAATGGAGAGTTAGATTTTTTAATAGAATTTCAAGGTATTCAGCATTATGAAGCTAAAAGTAAATTTGGTGGATATTCTGGATTGCGGAAACAGCAATATAATGATATGAAAAAACGAGAGTATTGTCAGAAACATGATATTACTTTAATAGCTATTCCATATTGGGATGAAGGTAAGATTGATTATGATTATATTATGCGCGCGGCGGGCTATTAAAAAATTTAATTTTAAATAAAGTTGACAAAGTTCTAAATTTTTGTTATAATATCATTAGAAAGGTTGGGTATTATCTTGATAAATAGAAGAGAAGAGATTAAGAAAAAGGGTTTTAGCATGAATGCGAATATTCCCTCTATTATAGAAGATGACATATATTCAACTCCTCATGATATGGTCGATTTTTCAAAAATAAGAGTTGGAGCAAAGTCTTTAGAGAATGCTATTTTAGAGCTTAATAATTATAAGAAACTTAATCCTAAATTAGGAGATAAAACTGAAGTTCTTAGAGCTATTATGAATAGCGATTATGAGACTATGAGAGATATATCTAATTTTTTCTATAAAACTAGTGGTATCTATGCACGTTTATGTAGATATATGGCTTATCTTTATAGATATGATTGGTATATTACTCCATATATAAACTCTGAAAGTCTTAAACAGGAAAAAATATTAGACGGATTTAATAAAGCTTTAATGTATCTTGATAATTTTGAAGCTAAACGTTTTTTTGGAGAAGTAGCTTTAAAAGTTATTAGAAATGGCTGTTATTATGGATATCTAATTCCACAAACAGATAAAATGGTAGTTCAAGAACTTCCGCCTAAATATTGCCGTTCACGTTTTTCTGTAAATGGAAAGCCTGCGGTTGAGTTTAATATGAAATTTTTTGATGATATGTTTAGAGATGCAGCTCAAAAAATGAAAATGTTAAATTTATTTCCACAAGAATTTAAAAAGGGATATGTTCTTTATAAAGAAGGTAAATTAAAGCCTGACTTTACGGGAGATACCTCTGGTTGGTACTTACTTGATATTAATAATTGTATAAAATTTAATCTTAATGATAATGATTATCCAGCATTTATCTCTGTGATTCCAGCTATTATTGATTTGGATGAAGCACAAGCATTAGATAGAAAGAAAATGCAACAGCAGCTTTTGAAAATTATTATTCAGAAGATGCCTTTGGATAAGAATGGAGATTTAATTTTTGATGTAGATGAAGCACAAGCATTGCATAATAATGCAGTTAAAATGTTACAAAATGCTTTGGGTATCGATGTATTAACTACTTTTGCAGAAGTTGATGTTGCTGATATGGCTGATAAAAATACAACAACGACAACAGATGAGTTAATGAAGGTAGAAAGAACTGTATATAACGAAGCAGGTGTATCTCAAATGCAATTTAATACAAATGGTAATATTGCACTTGAAAAATCTATTTTAAATGATGCCGCAAATATGTATAATTTATTATTACAATTTGAATCATTTATGAATGATTTATTATCACCTTTTAATAAAACACCTAAAAAGATTTTTTATAGAGTTCAAATTTTAACTACTACAATATATAATTATCAAGAGATGGCAAAACTATATAAAGAACAAACTCAATTAGGATACTCTAAAATGTTACCTCAAATTGCATTAGGTCAAAGCCAAAGTTCTATTCTTGCAAATGCATACTTTGAAAATGATATACTTGATTTAGTTCATGTATTTATTCCACCTATGAGTAGTAATACTATGAACGCGGAAGCTATCGCTAATAGAAGCGGTAAATCTAGTTCAGATGGAGATGGCAATGTAGGAAGAAATGAAAAACCTAATGACGAAAAGAGTGAAAAGACTATTCAAAACAGAGAGTCGATGAATTAAGGAGGATGTGATTGATGTCAAGAATGAGTATTGCCACAATAGATAATCCAGAATTTATCAATCTGCAACCTTTGGACATAAATCCTTTAATGTCTAAGTGCGAAATTAAAGTATTATATGTAGGACAGAATAGAAATAGAAGTTTTATAACTAAAGAAGTTGCTACTGAAATGTCTAAGACATTACGTGGAGCACCGATTGTAGGTTGGTATAAAGAAGATAAAGGTGACTTTGCTGACCATGGCGACCGTGTTATCTGGGATGGAGATGGAATACAATTTGAATGTATGACAAGACCTTATGGTTTTGTTGCTCCTGACGCGGAAGTATGGTTTCAGAAATTTGAAGATACAGATGACTTTGGTAACAAAGTTATTAGAGAATATTTAATGACGACTGGTTTTTTATGGACTGGTCAATATGAAGAAGCAAAATTAGCTGTCGAAGGTAATGGTCGTCCGCATTCTATGGAGTTGGATGATGAAACTTTGGACGGAAAATGGTCACAAGACTTAAAAACAGGTCTTGAATTTTTCATAATCAATGACGCGATATTCTCAAAATTATGTATTTTAGGTGAGGACGTTGAGCCGTGTTTTGAAGGTTCTAGCGTTACTAAACCAGAAGTAAGTAAAACATTTAGTAAGATTGATGATGATTTTAAAATCACTTTGTTTACTATGATGCAAGATTTAAAATTTGCGTTACAAGGAGGACAGACAATGGCTGATGTAAAAAATACAGCTGCTGAGCCAGAAACTCAAGTAGCAACACCTGCTGAACAATTTTCTGCTACTCAGGGCAAAGATGAACAAAATGTTAGCAATGAAAATCAAAAATTTACAGAAGGTTCATCTACTGAGAATGTAGCTGCTAATGCAGGTGCGGAAACTTCTGAGTTTAAGAAAGAAGAAGAAAAGGACGAAGAGAAAGATAAAAAAGATACTAATACTTCTGATTCTGAAGATAAGAAGGATGAGTATAAATGCGGTGAAGATGATAAGGATAAAGATAAGAAATATTCCTTGTTAGAAGAAAAGTTCACAGCTTTAGAACAGAAATATTCTGCTATGGAAAAAGATTATCAGGCTCTTGTTCAATTCAAGAATAGTATTGATAACGAAAAGAAAGATGCTTTAATTAAAACTTTCTATATGCTTTCTGATGAAGATAAGAAAGATGTTATTGAGAATAAAGCTAAATATTCTTTAGAAGAAATTGAAGCTAAACTTTCTGTTATTTGTTTTAGAAAGAAAGTTTCTTTTGAAAACGCTAATGAAAATGTTGAACAGAAAAATGAACAAGCTTCAGGTTCTGTTACTACATATTCTTTAAATTCAGCAGTAGAGAATGATGTGCCAGCTTGGATTCAAGCTTGCAGAAACACTCAAAATAAACAAAAATAAAATAGGAGGAACATATAGATGGCTCAAGAGACTATTAAGAGAATTGGTTTTGGTCAAGTAGAACCAAATCATTTGTCTATGCAGAGAACTGGTCAGATTCATGCTCAGTTACCAGCTGCTAAGGCTATTACTCAATTAGAGAATGGTCAGTTTGCCAAATACGATATTCCAAATGGTGAAGTTAATTTCACAGGTGTTGGAGAATGGTATATGGTATTTAACGAAGTGAAGTTATATGGCGACACCTATAATGAAACTTATAAAGACTATGCTATGAGAGCAGAAAACTTCACAGATAAGGAAATGACTCCTAGATTAGTGAAGTTAAATATTGGAGATTTATATACAACTAACTGCGTTGGTGGTGCAGGTTCTTATAGACAAGAATATGCTGGAATCGTCCTAAAAGAAGGAGATAAATTAACTCCTAATTCTAATGGATTTTTAAATGTAACTGAAGGCGCAGATTATGAATTAACTGTAGTTAAAGTTTACACAATGCCAGATGGACAGCCTGGTGTTAAGTTAATGAGAACTAAATAAGGAGGAGAACAGATATGACTTATAATGAGTTATTAGCATTAGGTAGAGTTGTCGTTAATGCGAACCCTTCTGCTCCTACAGCTTATACTTGGGGCGAAGATAAGTTCTCATATACAACTTTAAATGAGACATTTTCTCAAGAATTAAATAAATTACATCAAGAAAATCCTAAACAAGCTTATTCTTTAATGGAAGAAGTTATTAATGATGTATTACCTAAGAAAGTTCTTGAACAGTACGGACAGTTTGCTGAAATTAAGACTTTCGCACAAGGAGATAAACCTGTATTTGTACAGAGAATTACTGAAGCATCTCGTAGACGTGCTAAACAGTTCATTACTAAAGTTGGTTTGGCTGGTACTTATGAAGTATTCAAACTAGATGGTAAGAGCTATGAAGTAGCTACAAGTGCATTCGGTGGAGCTGCTCAGATTCCATTTGAAGAGTATTTGGATGGAAGAGTTCAGATGTCAGATGTACTTGATATTGTATTAAATACTTTAGATGAAAAGATTTATCTTGAAATTGAAAAAGCTTTAATTGCATCTGTAGCTAATTTACAGGCTGCTAATAAGCATACTGATAACAAGTTTGACGAAGCTGAAATGGATAAATTGTTAGCAGTAGCTGATTCCTATGGTCAGGCAACAATTTATTGTACTTTTGATTTTGCAGCTACTATGTTACCAGCTGAAGGTTGGGTATCTAATGAGATGAAGAATACTATGTGGAATAATGGTTATCTTGGTAACTATAAAGGACACAGAGTAGTAGTTTTACAACAGTCTTATACAGATGAAACCAACAGTGAGAAAGTTATTGACCCATCTTACGCATGGATTATTCCTGGCGGAGCTGAGAAACCTGTAAAAGTTGCATTTGAGGGAACTGCTCATATGAGAGAAACTCAGAATGAAGATTGGTCAACAACAACACACATTTATCAGAAAGTCGGCGTAGGTGCTATGATTACTAATGATATTTGTGTATATCAGAATACTAGTTTGACAAAATAATAATAATCTATAATAAGGGATTATTAACACTGGGGATAATCACTTATCCCCAGTTTTTTTTATATAGAGATAAAAGGAGATAAATTATGTTGGAAGATAAAACAATTATTACTGTTACAAATAGAAATAATGGAAGTACTGGTTATAGTATTCCAGAAATGAATGGATTAAAAAGAAAATTTGCTCCAGGAGAGAGTAAAAAAGTTACGATGGATGAATTAAGAAAACTTTCTTATCAGCCTGGCGGAGATTATTTATTAAAGAATTATCTTATAATGTTTAATGAAGAAGCAGTAGAAGAGCTTATTGGTGGAGTTGAACCAGAATATTATTATACAGAACAAGATATTCAAAATCTTTTAATTAAGGGAACTCTTGACCAATTAGATGACTGTTTGACATTTGCTCCAGTTGGAGTTATTGAAATGGTAAAATCTATTGCAGTTAAAATTAAACTTAATGATATGAATAAAAGAGAGTTAATTTTTGAAAAAACTGGATTTAATCCTGATAATGCTATTAAGAATAATAAATATGCAGAAGATGCAGAAAAGAAAGAAGTTGAAGCTAAGAAGGTTCGTAAGGCTGCGGTGCCTGGTCAAGAAACTTCTAATCCAGCTCAAAATGCTCAAATTGATACTCCGCAACGTAAAGCTTCTACTCCTAAATATAAAGTTGTAACTAAGACTGAATAATATATAGGAGGTGTATCATGAACAAGACACCTTTTTCAAAAGTTTATGATAGCTTTCTATCTAAAGTTACTGATGATATGTATATGGAATTAACTGAACTTGAAACATTTAGAATGTTACAAGAATTATTAGTTTCTTCTATACATTGGTTTGAATTTCCGCGTGTTAATATTAATGACTATGATGAAAATGAAATTGTTGATGAAGAAACTTATTCTGGAGTAGAAAGCGAAAATAAACCTGTAAAAGCAATAATCTACAGTGGTGGATACTTCAATGTTCCTTTAACCACTGAAGAAATAAATGTATTATCTACATATATGATTGTCGAATGGATGGGTCAACAATTAGCAAGTGTAGAAAATACAAGAATGAAATATAGTGGTTCAGATTTTAAATTTACTTCTCAAGCCAATCATATGGCAAAGATTTTGACAGTACAAAAAGATTATGAAAGAAAAGGTTTCCATTTACAAAGATTATATAAAAGAAGAATTGTAAATGATAATGGTGAAACAAAGTCTACTATGGAAACCATTATGGAATCTTATCCACAAGGAAGGAAAGTTCATTACAATGGTTATAAAGTATGATGTTGAAATAAATAATGAAGTAATTATAAAAGAATTAAAGAAAATTACCAATCTTATTTATAAATTACTTCCAAGTAGAGAAGAAAATATAGATTGGGAAAAACCACTAGAAACCATCATTGAAGAATTAGCAGGAATGGATAGATTGTTAATCGACCAACATGAAATTTTATTTCCTTTATTAAGTAAATTGGAGGGACTATTCATCCTTACTGACATTGAAGATTTCGGTCTTTTTAGACGTACTATCTTTGAATGTTTAAGTATGATGAATACGTTAATGAAACAGTGTCAGGATTAGATAATTTAAGAACTAGACTTGAATATCATGGAGGAATTACTGCAGAAGGTCGATTCCAAAAGGATAAATTAGAGAGCTTGCGGAAGTCTCTCTTATATTCCTATCAAGCGGAAACCGCGGTAATACATGGTAAAATGTTTCGTTGCCTTTTAAATACAGATAAACAAAAGGCAGATTATGATTGTAAAATATTATCTATACCATATGAAGATATTTGTTTAGGTGAATATAATGAAGAAACCGCAGAAGTTAGTTTTAAAGAACCTGATGGTCCAACTTCTAAAGGAATGATACCAACTGATATAAAAGCTGGTGAAGTTTTTTTATGGAAAGAAACAAATACTCACTGGTTAGTATATTTACAATTTCTTGAAGAAGATTCATATTTTAGAGGGGAAGTATATAAATGTGAAGAAGAGCCTATAGAAATAAATGGGAAAAAATATTATGTTTATATACGTGGACCTGTAGAAACAACAATTCAATGGAATCAAAAAAGTAATATATCTTGGAATGATATTAATTATTCTTTAATTATGTATATTACTAAAAATGAAGATACATTGGATTATTTTCATAGATTTAAACAAGTTAAAATTGGTAAAAATATGTGGGAAGTAAAAACAGTAGACCCATATGCTGCAGATGGTATTATTGAAGTTTGCTTAGGTGAATGGTATAATAATGATTTTGAAGAAGAACATGAAGAGCCTATAGAACCGGATGAAAGTACTGATGAGCTACCAATTCCGCGAATTGAAGGTCCAAAAATTGTTAGTCCTTTTGATATAATAGATTATACTATTGTAGGTTTTAATAAAGGACAATGGTCTATTAGCAATAATAAAAAAGCCAATTTTATAAAAAGTGAAGGAAATGTAATTACAATAGAAATAATTACAGGAAAAAGTGGAAAGTTTGATTTAACATATACAAGTGAAGACAACCAAAGTGTTACTTTGCCTATTGAAATTAAATCATTATAGGAGATAAAAGGAGTTTAAGATGAAAAGAGATTTAGCAAGATTACCAGAATTACAATCATCTTTCTTATCTTGTGAGAAAGATACTGAAACTATCCTGCGTAAATTATTTGTTGAAAGCCGTCCTTATAGTGATGAATTAAAAAGGTTATTAGTTATTAGTGCAAAGGATTGTTTAGATAATAAAGATAATCCAAAATATATAGAGAAATTAAATAATATGTCTATTGCTAAATTGCGTGAAGAAGGATATATTAAATTAGAACCAAAAGTTCGTTTACCAGAGCATGAGCAAGTCAAGGCTTATATTATTATTTCTTTTGATAATTTTACTCCTAATGCTAAAAACCCTGAATTTAGAGATTGCAATATCAATTTTGATATAATCTGTCATACTGACTATTGGGACATTGGAAATTATAGATTAAGACCGCTTAAAATATGTGGTTATATTGATGGTCTTTTAAATAAAAGTAAGTTATCAGGAATTGGTGAATTGTTTTTTGCGGGCGGCAATCAGATAATTCTTAGTGAAGATTTATCTGGATATAGTATAAGTTATAGAGCAATTCACGGAACTGATGACCAAATTCCTAAAAAGGAAGATTAAAATGTTAAACGATTTGTTGCTTTTATCTGGAACTGACATTCCATTTCAACAAGCTCAAATCAGTATTCATCAACCTACTATAAAAGAAATTTCTTTTATAGGTGAAGAAGCATTTTTTATTGGTTGCGAATTATTAAACTTTTCTAAAGATGTCTTAGCTACAGAGGACAAAACTAATTTAGAAGATAAAACAAATTTTGAAGTATTTATGTCAATAATGAAAGATAAAAGTCTGACAGCACAAAAAGGTAAAATTAGTGCATTTATGGTATTAACTTTAATGTTTCCAGAATATGAGATTCGCATACAAAAAGATTGTATATCTTTGATAAAAGGCGATGATATTCATAGCATAAATAATCAAAATTTTGAAAATTTTAAAGAAATTGTTGTTGCTATGTTTTGTTTAAAAAGTCGCAGTTCTGAACCGGATTATAATCCAGCAGGAAAAAAAGCAAAAGAACTTGCTGAAAAGATGAAAAAAGGAAGACAGAAAGCGGCAGCCGCGAAAGGAGAAGCTCAAAAAATTAATCTTTTAAGTAGATATATATCTATCCTTTCTGTTGGAGAAAATAAAAGTTTTGATACTCTGTTAGGCTATACTATTTATCAATTATTTGATGAATTTAATCGTTTTGAACTGAAACAAAGATATGATATATATGTTCAAGCAAAAATGGCGGGAGCCAAGGATTTAGAAGAAGTAGATAATTGGATGAAAGATATTCATTCATAATCTATATTAAATTGAAAATTTATAAGGAGGATGCCTAAATGAAATTTGGTGTACGCGAGATTTGTGACGTAGTATTTAAAGCTAAGTCAACTGTAAAAATCGGAAATAAGATATTCAAAAAGGGTCAGCCAGTTCTTTATATCGATACAGCAAAAACTTCTACCACAGAAGGCGCAGCTACAACAGTATATGCAACTGGTGGTAAAGGTAACACTAGATTGATTGCATGGGAAGGTGAAAAAACTTTAACATTTACTGTTGAAGATGCATTATTATCTCCTATGGGATTTGCAATCTTGTCTGGTGCTGGATTGTTAAAAGGAACTGAGTCAGAAGAAGTTCATGTTCATACAACTTCTGTTGCCTATAGTGATGAAAACTCTATTGATTTATCAGATGCGTTAAATCAAAATGAAAAGATTTGTGCTACTGCACCAGTATTTGTTGCTGTTGCTGAGGCAGATGGTTCTATCACAGGAGAACTTATTGAAGGTTTAACAGTAAGTTCAGATGGTAAAAAGTTAGAAGGTACTGTAGCAGCAGGTAAAACTGTATTTGTAGATTTCTATATTACAAAGAAAGCTAACTCTGTATCTGAATTACAAATTGATGCAGAAAACTTTGCTGGTTATTACTATGTGGAAGCTTCTACATTATTTAGACGTCAAAATGACGGTGTAGATATGCCAGCTGAATTAACATTCCCTAATGTTAAAATTCAGTCTAACTTTACATTCACAATGGCTTCTACTGGAGACCCATCAACATTTACATTCACAATGGATGCTTTCCCAGGATATACTTATTTCAATCCTACTAAGAAAGTATTATGCGCTATGCAAATTATTGATGACGCAGAAGAGGCTGTAAAACCAGATGGTGAATCTGTATTCCCTCATAAATCAGGTGAAAAGATTGAAGAGGCAAAAGAAGATAGTGTTACAGACGCTTCTTCTAGCGCAGATGCTCTTGGCTAAAATTAAATAGGAGGACAATTTAATTGTCCTCCTTTATTTTTTTATCTTGAGGTGATGTTATATGTATGAAATACAGACTGACGAATTACAATTATCACAGGCTGAGAATGAATTATTAGACGCATTAAACAATCCATTAAAAGAAGTAGTTGATGAACGTCTTGTAAAGCTAAAAGCAGCAGCTCAAAAATATCAAATGATTATGGCGGATGCTGGAATTGCATTACAAGAATTTAGAGATGCACAAAGACGAAAATCTCAACTTATTAAATCTTATGGAAAAGATAAAAATGTTTATCAAGAAGTTGAAGCATATAAGCAATATAAAACTATTACTGATAACTTTTATAATAGCGGAATGCCACAAAAAATTGTAAGTGCTGCATTTGAATTACAAGAAGCCGCTAATATTGCACTTGGTCAAGAAGTAGAAACTGTATTTGTATTTGAAAATGCAGAAGGAACTCCAGAATTATATCAATTAGGAAATATAACTGATTATTTAAAATATGATACTGCATCAAGAACTTATAATTTAACTGCACGTTTTGGAACATTAAAAAATGAAATAAGCGGACTTCAGCAAGCAAGAATGGATAATTTATTTGATGAAAGTATTAATATGGCAAAATTAGATGCTACTTATAAAGAAGTTATGTGGCGTTATAGATATAGCAAAATTAAAACTGTTATGTGGCTTAATCCAAATCCGCCGGAAAAGTGGAATCTAATGAAAGTTTCCGCAGAAGGTGATATTAATGAAGCATATGCTGCTATTGTTTTACAACGATTAGGAAAAACATATGAAAATGATATGGAACAAAATATTCAAGATTATATGGAAGAAGTTGGAAAAGTTGATTCAGCCTCTGGTTTGCTACAAGGTGACGTTACAGTTGGTAATATTGAATACGCTATTAAATCAGCTAATGCTTCAATTCCAGGTTTAGCTCAGTTTACTAAATTTGCTAAAGAAATTTTAGCAGATGATTTTAATATTAAAAAATTAGAAGAGAAAAAAGAAACACTTCGTAAAAAAGGTCGTTTGAGAAATCATTTAAAAACTATGACTAACGAGGCTGCTTCTCAACTATTGCAAGAAGTTCATGATAGAGTTCTTTCTGGAAATTATAGTTATTAAAACTTGACAAAAGAAAAATTTTGTAGTATAATTATATTATAAATGAGACAAAAGGAGTAAAAGAAATGGGAAAAGAATATTGTATTTATATTCATATAAACAAAATAAATAATAAAGTTTATATTGGTCAAACTTCTCAATTTCCTCCTAGTAAAAGATGGCTTGGTGGAGAAGGATATCAAAATTGTCCAAAGTTCTATAATGCAATTAAAAAATATGGATGGGATAATTTTGAACATATAATTCTCGAAAAAGGATTAACTCTTATTCAAGCGAATGAGAAAGAACAGTACTATATAAAATTATATAATAGTATAGATAATGGGTATAATATTAAAGTTGGTGGTTCTAATAGTGAATTAACTAAAGAACATAAAAATAAAATACGTAAATCTAATCAAAAAGTTTTTAAACAAAAATTTGAATCAGATGAATATAGAAATAAAATGAGAAAAATTCATATTCAAGCTCAAGGAAAGAAAGTTATTTGTTTAGAAACTGGGAAAATATTTGATAGTCAAACTTTAGCTGCGGAGTGGTGTGGTTTAAAAACTTCATCTCATATTTCAGGATGTTGCAAAGGGAAAAGAAAAACAGCAGGTGGCTATCATTGGAAATTTATATAAAGGAGATAAAAGGATATGAAAGTTAGTTATGCTAATTTAAAATTAAAAGTTGATACTTCTATTAATACTTTTGATTTTGAAGGAAATAAAATTGAAGTTTTAAAGTATCTTCCTATTAAAGATAAATATGATTTGGTAATGATTACATTACAAAAAGCATTTGAAAATGGTATTTATAATGCTATGAAAGTTGATGTATTTTTCCATTTACATTTAGTTTATATGTATACCAATTTATCTTTTACAGATAAACAAAAGGAGAATGAATTAAAATTATATGATACTTTAAAGAGCAATGGTTTTATTGATTTATTATTAGAAACTATTGAAGAAAGTGAATATAATTTCTTATATGAATGTATTAATGAAATTATTTCGGATAGTTTAAATTATCGTAATACTGCGGGAGCTGTTATTCAAAGTCTTATTAATGATTTACCTAAGAATGCGGAAGCCGCGGCAAAAATAGTTGATTCATTTAATCCAGAAAAATATAAACAAGTTATTCAGTTTGCAGAAGCTGCTAATGGTGATAGACCATTAAGAGGGTTAAGACAGAATATTAAGCCTGTTGATAAGGCGGGCAAAATAGATTAAAAGATAAGCCTTTACTATCATATATTGGTAGTAAAGGCTTATTTTATTTTGAGAAAAACGGAGGAAAAAGGAGATAGATGGCTAATAGAATTAATTTTCAAGTTGGTTATACTGTTGATAAAGCAGGATTAAATGAAATTCAAAATGCTTTAAGACAAGTCCAATTAGAAGCTAATAAAGCATCAAAAAGTGGAACTTTAACTACTGAATTAAAAGAAGCTTCTAAAGCGGCTCAACAGTTACAAACTATTCTTAACGATGCTTGGAATGGTAAATTAAATCAATTAGATTTAAGCAAATTAAATAATAGCATTAAAGCTACTTATGGTAGTGTTGAGCAGTTAAGAGCTTCTTTTACCTTAGCAGGAAATGCAGGTAGTACTGGAGCGACAACTGCCGCGACTGCATATAATAAATTTGCTAGTAGTGTTTTAAATACTAACTTACAGTTAAAACAAAGTAATAAACTTTTAGATGATATGGCTACTACGATGTCTAATACTGTTAAATGGGGTATTACATCTAGTATTTTTAATAATTTAACAAATTCTATCCAACAGGCTTACACTTATACTAAGAATTTGGATAGTTCATTAAATGATATTCGTATAGTAACAGATAAAAGTGCTGAAAGTATGGAAACTTTTGCTCGACAAGCTAATAGTGCAGCAAAAGCTTTAGGTGCGAGTACTTTAGATTATACACAAGCATCTTTAATTTACTATCAGCAAGGTTTATCTGATGAAGAAGCTCAGGCAAGAGCGGAAACCACTTTAAAAGCAGCTAACGTAACTGGTCAAACTGGTGAGGAAGTTTCAGAGCAACTTACTGCTGTATGGAACGGTTATAAAGTTACAGCAGAAGAAACTGAACTATACGTTGATAAATTAGCGGCAGTAGCGGCTACAACTGCATCAGACCTAGAAGAATTATCTGTAGGTATGAGTAAGGTAGCATCTGCGGCAGCCGCAATGGGTGTAGATATAGATAAATTAAATGGTATGTTATCTACAGTTATATCTGTAACTCGTCAAGCACCAGAATCTGCAGGTACTGCATTTAAAACTATCTTTGCGCGTATGGAAGACTTAGAGTTAGATGGAGAAGATGAATTTGGTGTTTCTTTAGGTGAAGTATCTTCTTCTCTTGAGTCTATGGGTGTTTATATTTTAGATGCACAAGGTTCTATGCGTGACCTTGGAGAAGTTATTGAAGAAGTTGGTAATAAATGGAATAGTGGAGCTTGGTCTGAAGCGGAAAAACAAGCTTTAGCTATTGATTTAGCTGGTAAGAGACAATATAATAACTTGCTTGCTTTATTTGAAAACTGGGATATGTACAATGAAGCAGTTAATACTTCTGTTGACGCAGTTGGAACATTACAGCATCAGCAAGATATTTATATGGAATCTACAGTTGCACATTTAGAGCAATTAAAAACTGAAGCAGATAAAACTTATGATATTTTATTTGACCAGGATACTGTTAATGATTTCATGGATACAGCAACTGGAGCATTAGAAATCTTTAATAACTATTTAACTGGTTTAAATGGTGGTATGAATTCTATTGTTCATATGGGCAGTGTTGTTGCTAATGTTTTTAGTAATCAAATCGGTAAAGCTATAAATCAAAGTTTAATGAACATTGATGCTTATCGTACAAACTTAGATGCTATTGCTATGAAGCAACAAATTATTGATGCTCATGCTATATCTGGACAAAATATTACTAATGATATAGCTGTTGAAAAAGAAGCAACTATTGCTAATCAATTACTACAAGTTCGTAAGGCATTAACTTCTGAACAATATAATGAGTTGACTGCAGAACAACAAAAAATTGGTTTATTAGAACAAGAAATTCAAGAAACAACAAATTATGGTACATTATTAAAAGGAATTGACCTTACAGAAAAAGATAGTACACAAACTATTACTAATCGTATTGAATTTAAACAACAAGAAGTTCAAGTACAAAGAAATTTATTAGAATATTTAGAACTATGTAATCAATCTGAAGAAACTTGGGCTACTCATAGTGCAAGAATTGCTCAACTGGGAGAAGAAATTTTTAATGAATATAGCACAACTGCAGAAATACTAGCAGGTATTTCACCTGAACAATTAAAAATTTTGGAAACAGTTCAAAATGAAGTTCTTGAAGAAGGAGAACTTAATAATTTAATTGAACAACAAAGAAATCTTATTCAGCAAAATGAGCAAAATATCACTGATGCAAATCAAGCATTACAATATAGACAAAATATCGAAAATGGTCATTTAGAGCAACTACAACAAGAACAGCAAGTTCGACAAAGAATTATTGACCAAACTACAGAACAAGCTAAAAGACAACAACTGTTATCTCAGGCGGTTTCTGGCTTAATGACTGTAGTGTCTTTAATGACTACATTAAATGGTATTATACGAACTTTAAATAATGAAGATTTAACAGTAGGTGAAAAAGCAGAGGCTATTATTACAACTTTGTTAATGACAACGCCTATGCTTATTATGAATTTTAAGAATATTCTTAAAATTGGACCTGGTTTAGCAACTAGTCTATATAGTGTAGCAGCAGCTATGCAATCTACAGCAGCAGCAGAAGCTATAGCTACAGGAGCGACTACAAGTTTAACAGGAGCTCTTTCTGCATTATGGGCGGTTGCCTGGCCTTATGTTGCTATAGCTGCAGCCATAGCAGCTGCAATTGCCGCGATAGTCATAGTAGTTAAACAGCAGATTGATGCATATAATGCAGACGCCATTGCTGCAGAAAAAGCTGCTGAAAAAACTTTAGAATTAAAAGAAGCATATGAAGAAACTAAAAGTGCAGCAGAAAAATTAAAACAAACTATTAGTGATTATTCTGATGCTATTACAGCAATGAAAAACCTTGAAAAAGGTACAGTAGAATACAAACAAGCTATTATAGATGCTAATGATAAAGCATTAGAATTATTAAATAATTATAAAAATTTAGCCAAATTTGCGTCTCGTAATGAAGATGGTTTAATTATTATTAGTGATGAAGGCTTAGATGAAATTTTAGAGCAGCAATTACAAGAAACTGAATTAGCACAATCTAGATATGCTAAAGGTCAATTAAATGAGAGTATTGCACAACAGCGTTCGGATTTGACTGATTTTAAACGTGCTTATGCTGTAGCTATAGATGGATGGGATGAATTATCAGAAAAGATTTTATCAGATATTTCTGATTACATGAGAAATAATCAGATTACTGATTTAATTCCAGAAGATTTATTAAAAATAGATTCTATTGCAGATGCTAATGCAGAAGTATATGAGTCTATTTTAGATAATATTGCTGCCTATTCAGATATGGGAAATCAGTTAAATGAAACTAGAGAGGCTCAAAAATTATTAGCTGATACTTGTGCTGAAGCTATATATAGATTAAATAATCCTGATTATGGAACTAATCCTGAAATTGCACAACAAGAAGCAGCAGAATTAAGTTTATTTACAACCTATCAAAATCATTATGCTTTGTCTCAAGCAGAACAGGAAGCTGCCGCGCAAGCATATATAGATAAAAAATGGGAAGAATTTATCGGTGATGATGGTTTAAGTGTAGGAGAATCTTTATTATTATCTCCAACTGTAGGTGCGGATGGAAGCTATGTTCCTGGATATAATCCTGGTCAGATAACCGCTGATGATGCATATAAATATGCAGAAATGATGGGTTACGATTTATGGGATTTAGGAAAAGAAGCTGCTCCAAGTCATGGTTCTGGATTTTTATGGATGACTCAAAATTGGGATTTTTATAAAAATGGAGAATTAGTTGAATCATTACAAAATGAAGAACTTACTCAAGCAATAGCTGATAAAATAACTGAATTAGAAAATTTAGAGAAATCTAAAATTGAAGCTCCGGAATTATTAGCATCTATTGATGATTTAATCAATTCATTAAATTTTGGTGATAATAAAAATGTTTTTGATAATCTGTTATTATCAGGATATTCAGATAAATTTAATCTTGAGCAGTCTGGTATGTCTCAACAACAAGCTGAAGATATACTAGGAAATTGGGATGAAGTAATTGCAGCTTTTGAAAATTATGATGAAACTAACGGTTTTTGGCAAAAACAAGGATTTGAAGATGCTCAATCTTACCTAGATGCATTAAAGTCTTGGTTAACCGATAGAAGTAATATTTCAGATGCAACTGCTATTGGAGCAGATACTATTGCATCTATGCAAAGTAGAACAACAGGTTCAATACAATCTGTATTAGCTGGAGAGTTGACCTCTGAAAATGCTGCACAAAATGAAGATTATGCAGCTTTAGTGCGTCAATTAGAACAGTTAGCAGAACTATTCCCAGAATTATCAGAAGAAGTAAAAATTTTTACTACAGAAGGATTAATTGGAACTGAAACTTGGAATCAAGCAGCTTTTGCTTTAGAAAATCATTTAAACAATTTAAAATTAGATAGTTTAAATGACTCAATGAAAGAAGCTTTTAATGATTTAGAAGAAACAAAAAATGCTTTTGAAGATGAAAATGGTAGTTTGAATATTGAAGCATGGTTACAATCTGATGAATTTGAAAGTGCTTTAGATAAATTATTAGATGCTAATTATGCTATTGAAGTTGAGATTCATGCTCAAGCTGAGGATGCTTTTGAAGCCTTTGAAGTTGCCTCTCAAAATTTAGCTAATCAAGCCAAAAAAATTGGAGAAGGTTATGTTGTTGCAGCTAGTGATATTCGTGAATTAAATAATGCTTTTCCAGGTATTATTGAGAATATGGAATTAGTTGGTGATGGAAGCGTAAAACTTAATGAACAAATTGTTCAATCAGCAATGAATAGTGCAAACGCGGAAATTGCAGCTAGTGCTCAATCAACATTAGAACAATTACAATATCAAGCAGATTTATTAAGAGGTAAGCAAAAAACTTATCAAGCCATGTATGAAGCAGCTTTAGCTTTAGCTAAAGGTGAAGGCGATACCGCGGAAAATACCGCAATTATTAAAGAAGGGTTAAATAAGTTAGAAGCTGAAAACAATAAAGAAGCTAGTGATACTGAAATGAGTAATGCTGCATTAGTAGCAACTGATTCAAATACTCAAGCTGGTATTATGGCGGAAAACTGGAATTCAGCATATCAATCAGCTGCTAATTCAGCAATAGCATTTGCTAATGTTGCAGTAGCAGCAGCTCAAGCGGCACAAACTGGAGAAATGGGTAATATTACGACTGGAGATTTTGGTGTAACTTATCAAGGTCGTAATGGGCAAAGTTCTGAGGCTGCTGCATTGGCAGATTTAAAAAGCGTTGCAGAATCAGCATCTACAGAACAAGATTATTTAGATTTAGCAGAAGCTTTTAAAAATGCCGCTGAATCCGCAGGTAAACAGGCCAATGATATCGAAGGCATGATAGCTCAAATTGGCGCTAGTACTATTGATTTAAGTACCGGTTTTGGTAATATTGCATCAGGTAAAGGTGCCGATGGAGATAAAGGCGGCTCTTCTAAAAAAGAGAAAGACCCAGATTATATGGAGTATCTTGAAGATGAGGCTGATAGATATCATGATATTAATTTGGAACTTGAAGACCTTGAAACTAATTTAAGCAGACTAGATAAACAGCAGAAAAAATTATATGGACAGGATTTAATTAATAATCTAAATGAACAGTTAGATATTTTAGAAAAACAAAAAGCTGCTTATGAAGTTAAATTACAAATTGCTAAAGCTGAAGCTCAAGAGTTAAGAAATGTTCTTGCTATGCAAGGTGTTGCTTTTGATTCTAATGGATATATGACTAATTATGCTTCTGCATTACAAGCTAAATTAGATTATGTAAATAGTGTTATTGCACAATATAACGCTATGTCCGCGGAAGAACAAGAAGGTTTCAAAACAACAGTAGAAGCAGCAAAAGAAGATTATGAGACATTTAAGTCTCAAATGGAACGTTATGATGAATTGGTATCATCATTTATTCCAGAAATAGAAGATGCTATTCAAGACGCGGTTGATAAAGAAATTGAAATTAATATTCAGAAATTTACTATGGAAGTTGAATTAAGACTTGACATGGCGGAAGCTGAAAGAGATTTCAATGAATTTAAACGTAAAGTAATAGATGGAATCAAAGATGATGATATTTTAGGTATAGCAAAATCTAAATTAAAAGATTACACTTCTTATTTTAATACAGAAGGAACTGGCACTGGACCTATTCAAAAATTAACTGACCAAATCAATGATACTATGGACCAAATTAAGCAAATTGATGATAATGGCTGGGCAGATGTGTACGGAGATAATAAAGCTCAAGCTATTGAAGATTTGCAAAAATATTATGAAGAACTAATGCAACAGTTAGAAGATGTTGTAGATTTAGTTGATGAAATAAAAGAATCTTACTTAGATATGATTGATGAGGCGGTTGAAGCTTTCGATAAACAAGTAGACCAATATGAATATATTAAAGATTTATTAAATCATGATATGAATGTAGTTGGACTTGTTTATGGAGATAAAGCATATGCTCAAATGGCACAATATTATGAGAAAATTGAACAAAATAATAATCAAGAATTAGACTTTTTAAAGAAACGTGTAGCATATGCAGAAGAAATGATGCAGAAAGAAACAGACCCTGAAGCTAAAGAGAAATGGGAAGAAGAATGGATGGATGCCTTAGAGAAGTTAAATGAAAAGGTTGAAGATTCTATCCAAAATATTATTGATAAATACCAAAATACAATTAATCAAGTCTTTGATGAATTAAATAAAAAAGTAACAAATGGAAAAGGTTTAGATTATGTAAATGATGAATGGGATTTAATCAATAAAAATGCTGACCAATACTTAGATACAATTAATAGCATGTATGCTATTCAAGATTTAGAGAATAAGTATCTTGAAGCTTTAGACCAGACAGATAGCTTATCCGCACAACAGAAGCTAAATGATATGATGAATGAACAGTTAGGTATGTTGAAGGATAAGGATAAATTAACGCAATATGATGTAGACCGTGCAAATATGTTATATGAAATTGCGTTAAAACAGATTGCTCTTGAAGAAGCTCAACAAAATAAGTCAAAAATGAGATTGAAACGTGATTCTCAAGGAAATTATAGTTATCAATTTGTTTCTGACGAAGATAGTATTGCTCAAGCACAGCAAGATTTACTTGCCGCACAAAATGATTTGTATAATTTTGACAAAGATAAATATAAAGAGAACTTAAATGAGATTTATGAATATTATGTAGAGTTCCAAGAGAAGTATGCGGAAATTATGTCAGATATGTCATTGACTGACGAAGAAAGACAAGAAAGAGCTAAGTTATTAACTGAGCAATATGGAGAACTAATTAACGGTCTTGTTGAGCAAAATGAAACTATTAAACAAAACCTACATGAATCTACATTCATGACTCTTGAAGGATTATACGCAGCAGATGCTGATTCCTTTAGAGAGATGACAGGTAAAGATATAGAAGCATTTAGAGACTTAACTGATGCTGAAAAAGATTTAGTTATTAATGATTTAATTCCTCAGTGGGATTCTGGCGTACAGCACATGGCGGATGTATTTGCAGGAGAGGGCGGATTTATTCCTACATGTAAGGATGCATTTGAAGAATTAGACCAAGCTACTCATGATTATCAAGATTCACTTGATGAATTAGAGAATGCGGCAGGTGTCGATTTTGATGCTATATCTGAGGGCTATGACGAGAATATTGAGAAAGCACAAGATTTATTATATGCGAATGATGATTTAATTAACAAATATATGGAAGAAATAGATGCAATATTAGATGTCATTGCTCAATTAGAAGATTTAATAGCTAAATATGAAGAAGCTCAAGCTGCAGCTATAGCTGCAACTGAAGCAGCTTATGCGTTTGTTCAAGCTCAGAAAGAAGCCGCTGCAGCTGCCGCAGG
>ENA-OOZQ01000396-OOZQ01000396.1-human-gut-metagenome-genome-assembly--contig:-NODE-396-length-36741-cov-8.172791_pt1 | contig 36741 bp, 55 predicted proteins | sample MGYA00241188_ERZ501399 | MGnify/ENA primary metagenome ERZ501399 (study PRJEB25962, sample SAMEA2042658) | human gut metagenome | biome: human gut; feature: human-associated habitat; material: faeces... | reverse complement strand
GTTTTGCGCACAAAGTAAAAAATTGAGATTTTCCGAAAAGTTTCGGGAAAAATTTTGACTTTGCAAGCACATCAGAAATTTTGAAAATTTATGAAAGGGAGTTGATGCAGATGAGCAGAGAAGAAACGCTGAAAGCGTTTTTTGAAAATGTTGATGAAGATAAAAGACAATTTGCGCATGATACCATCGATGAATATCTCTTTTTCATAGACAGAATTGCGGAGCTGCGCAAACTCCCATACATAAGAGTTGACAAGAAGAATCCCGAAAGACAGCAGTTGACTCCTGCCGCAAAACTCATTCGGGAGTATTCGCAAGCTGTTGACGCAAAAAGAAAAACTCTGCTGATGATACTTTACCGAATAGAGAACAGCGCGGCAGATGAACTGCTCTCTGTGCTGAAGAATTTTGAATGAAAACATATCTTGAACAGTACAGTGATCTGATTCGGTCGGGCGATGTCATAGTCGGGTATTGGATGCGGCGAGAGATTGACAATCTCATTGAAGATTTGAACAATCCCGCATATATCTACGATGTGACCGAAGCGCACAAGCGAATCAAATTCATGCAAACTTTGTGCTTGCAGTCGAAACATCCGTATTTCGGAAAACCGATAGAATTGATGGCGTGGCAACTCGCTTTCATTGAAAGTCTTTACTCTTTCAGAATGGCAGATACAAAGCACAGAAGATTTGTTGAAGCACTTCTTGAGATAGGACGAAAAAACGGAAAGTCAACACTTCTTGCGGGAGACGGAAACACAGATTTGTTCATCGGCGAGGGCGGCAGTGAAATCTGTTGTGCTTCAAATGATGACAAACAGAGCAAATACATATGGCGAGAGATTGCAGGCATGAGAGCGAGACTTGACCCGAAGAAAGCAATCACATCGCAAAACTTGACGGAGATTCGAAACGATGTCAAGAACATCATTGTTTCGAGGATGTCAAGCAAAACGCAAAACAAGGACGGCGGCAACTATACAAAGACTTATCAAGATGAGAGCCATGACGTTGACGAGGAAAACGGCAACTGTGAAATCGCTGAAGCTTGTTGGCGTGGAATGTCAACAAAAGATGAACCGCTTTTCATAAACTGCACAACACAAGGATTCTCCCGCGATGGGTGCTATCTCGATAAAAAAATCGAGAGGGCGAAAAAGGTTATCATGGGAGAAATAGACGATGCGCATTTTCTACCGTTTCTGTTCGAACAAGATTCCGAACAAGAGATATGGCAGGATGAATCATCGTGGGAGAAGTCAAATCCGTCTTTGCGTTACGGAGTCAAGAAGCTTTCAAAACTGCGCCGAGATGTTGACATTGCGCGGACGGACAAAGCGGCAAGACTGCATCTTCTGTGCAAGGATTTCAACATCAAGCAGAACTCCGCAGAGAGTTGGCTTCGCTCAGAAGATTTCACATACATTCAAGACAAGAAGTCTCTTGAAGATTTTCGCGGCTGTGTGTGCCTTGCAGCTCTCGACTGTTCGCAGACAACGGACTTGACAAACTTGAAACTGCTGTTTATGCGACAAGGAGATAATACAAAATATATCTTTTCGCATTATTGGATTCCCGAAAGCAAGCTGACGGACAGCGCAGACAAATCAGCAGGCGCACAGTATGAAGAATGGGCGCAAAAAGGATATATGACGATTCAGAAAGGCAGTATCATCGATCTGACCGCAATCGTTGAGTACATCCGCAAACTCAAAACGCAGTACGGCATCACGGTTTACAAATGCGGCTACGATAAAGCGTACGCGAGAGAATTTGAAAAAGCGATTGACGAACTTTCCGAAGATATCAGAGAGCCTATCAATCAAAAAGTGATGTCAACTCCGATGAAGTGGGCAGAAAGAGACTTTCAAAGTCACATTATCAACTTCGGCAACAATCCTGTTGACGAATGGTGTCTGTCAAATGCTTGTTGCTTCATAGACGGTCACGAAAACTATTCTTGCAAGAAATCACAAGCAAACAAGCGCATTGACGGCGCGGTTGTATTCATCATCATGTATGCGACCTTGCTGAAGTTTAATTCCGATTTTCAAAGATTCATAAAATAAAGAGGTGAGAATCACGGGACTTTTCGACATATTCAAAAAGAAAGAAGCCAAACAGGGACTTAAGTATGCGCCGACAATGGCGGGAAACTCGCCTTTTTATTCTTCTTTCGGTGACAGTGTGTACGCATCGGACATTGTAGTGCAGTCAATCCGTTGCAAGGCGAACGAATTCAAGAAGCTACAGCCGCGACACATACGCAACACAGGCGGGAATCAGACGGTAGTGACAGACTCAAGTGTGGCAAGAGTCTTGCAAAGACCAAACGCATGGATGACACAAGCTGACTTCCTTGAAAAGATTACTATTTTAAGGGAACTCAACAAAAATGCGTACATCTATCCCGAATATTACATCACAAAAGGCGGTGAGAGGTATTATACTGCGCTCTATCCTCTCAAGCCTACGCAAGTGACATACCTCACAGACAGCGGCGGGAAACTTTTTATCAAGTTTGAATTTATGAGCGGGTATGAAATTATACTCCCCGCTGAAAGCGTTATTCATTGGCGAAAAGATTACGGAGTCGATGATTACTTCGGCGGGTCGGCTTTTGGCAGTAATGATAACGCGGGGCTCTTGACAATGCTCAAGCGATATGACCAACTTACGCAGAGCATTGCAAAGGCTCTTGAATGTTCCTGTCAGATCAACGGCATTGTGAAGTACAATTCATATCTTGACGATGAAGCAACAGAAGCGGCAAGAAAAGAGTTTGAAGAAAATCTCAAGAATAACAAAAGCGGCATTCTGTTCTCTGATCTGAAAACAGAATACACGCATTTGCCGAGAGATGTGAAGCTTGTCGATGCGGAAACTCTGCAATTCTTTTACGATACCATCTTGAGAGCAAACGGAACTCCGCTTTGCATCCTCAACGGAGATTATACGAAAGCGCAGAAAGAAGCCTATTATGAACACGCGCTTGAAGCGGACATCAAGAGTCTCGGTCAAGCAATGAGCAAAGTGATGTTTTCCGACAGAGAATTTTCATTCGGCAATGAAATTATCTTTTATCCGAATTCGATTGAATTCATGTCTATGGAAAACAAAATCAGTGCATTGCAGACAGGACTGCCAGCAGGCATTTTCACGAAAAACGAAGCGCGAGAACTTCTCGGCTATGCGCCTATTGAGGGCGGCGATGTAATGCCGAGAGGCTACAACGAAGTTGACACAACAGGAGATGGCGGCAATGAGTGATAAAGAAGTAAGGCTTGCTAACATATCCGATTTTAACATTGAACTCCGCAAAGATGAGAACGAAAGCGGCAAAATGATAATCGAAGGATATGCGGCAGTATTTGATGAAGAAACTCTCATCGGCAATGAAGAGTGGGGATTCTATGAGCGCATAGAAAAGGGCGCATTTGACGGGACAATGATGAAAGATGTCCCTCTGAAATATAATCACTCGGACAATGTGCCGATACTCGCAAGAACTCGCAACAAGAGTCTTGAACTCAAGACAGATGACAAGGGGCTTTTCATTCGTGCGGAGCTGCTTGATACGCAAGACAACATTGATATGTATAAGCGAATCAAAGCGGGGCTGATCGACAAAATGTCTTTCGCTTTCACGGTGAAGAAAGATGCTGAAGAATGGGAGAAAGGCGAAATCCCGAAGCGAACAATCAAACAGTTTGACAGATTGTTCGATGTTTCTGTTGTTGATGTGCCTGCATATGACGGCACTTCAATATATGCGCGGAGTCTTGAAATGTGCGAGACTTTCAAGAACGCAGTGGAGACTGTGCCGCAAGAAAAGCGTGATTATTCAATCACAAATTTAATTAAACAGTACAAAGGAGTAAACAGATGAAAGAGAAACTGACAAAACTGCTTGAAGCAAAGCAGGAGCAGAAGCGCAATCTTGATGCCGCGCTCATTGAGAGTGACAGCAAGGAAGAGAGAGCTGCAATCGGTGAGACTCTCAAGGCACTTGCCGCAGAGATTGCTGATGTTGAAGCAATGCTTGCGGAAGTTGACGAGCCTGCCGCACAGGAGAACAAAGACACCGAAAAAGGAGACGAAAGAAAGATGAACATTCTGTCTACTATGCAGACGAGAGACGCAAAGACCGATGAGGGGACTTCCTCTCTTGAGTACAGAAAAGCGTTTCAGCAGTATATGGCAACGGGTATGATGAACTATCGTGCTGATGCTACTACTAAGACCACCGACACCAATGTGTCAACCGTCATCCCCGAAAATCTTGTAAACAAGATACTTGAGAAGTATGAGGAACTCGGTACCATTTACAATCTTGTAACAAAGACCGCGTTCCCTGTCGGACAGAGTATCCCTGTTGACGGCTTGAAGCCTACTGCAACATGGGTCGGCAGAAACACTACTACTCCCGCATCCTCTACCAACGGAGAGGGCGCTACTTCCGATGCACAGGGCAAGACTCTGTCTGCGGCTATCGTATTCGCGCATTACAAACTGCGCTGTGAAATTCGATACACAGAAGAAGTTGCTACTATGGCGCTTCCTGCATTTGAGGAACTGTTCATCCGTCAAGTAGGCGAAGCAATGCTCCGCGCACAGGAATTCGCAATCGTTGAGGGTGACGGCTACGGTATGCCCACTGGTATTCTTTACGAACATCCCGATGAAGGCAAGAATATTATTGTTGCGCACGGTGGCAATCTCACTTATGAGAAGCTGTGCGAGTGCGAAGCGGCTCTCCCTGTTGAGTATGAGAGCGGCGCAAAGTGGTGTATGTCGAAAAAGACCTTCATGGACTTTGTGGGCATGGTCGATTCCAACGGACAGCCGATTGCGCGTGTAAACTACGGCATTGGCGGCAAGCCTGAGAGAACTCTGCTCGGCAGAGATGTAGTCATTTATGTTCCGCAGAGCGGAAGCATACTGAAAGACTTTACCACGACCAACGAAGATTATATCACTGTGGCGTTTATGTTTGACTTCAGCGACTATGTGCTGAACACTAACTATGATTTGGGCATTTCCCACGCTCGCGATTGGGATAACGAAGACCACAAGACTAAAGCCGTCCTTGCTTGCGATGGTAAGGTAATTGACGTAGGAAGCCTTGTGACTCTCGGTGTTGCTGCCAAAGCATAACGGACTATTTATAAAGTGAGGGCATAGAAATGGCGCAACTGACAGCTACAGAAAGACTTGCAGAAGTAAAAACGGCACTCGGCATCTCGGGCAATTATTCCGATGATACTCTTCAATTCTATATCAACGAAACAATCGCGGAATTGATTGATGCAGGTGTCAAAAAGACTGTTGCGGAGAGTGATGCGGCTGTCGGTTGCATCGCTCTCGGAGTCAATGACTTGTGGAACTATTCAAGCGGCGGCGTGAAGCACAGCGAACAGTTTAATCGAAGACTTATTCAGTTGACAAAACGGAGTGATTGAATGTACAGACCGACTGAAGCATCACAAATGACAACGCCTATGCAGTTGCAACAGCCGTCAACCGCCGTTTCTTATGGGGTAAACACAAAGACATATGAAAACGTTGACGGCATTATATGGGCAAATTTCAAAACATACGGCGGTACAGAGACGGTCAGCAACAATATTCTTTCTGTCGAGGATACTGCGCAAATAACTTGTTGGTATCGTCCCGACATCAAGAGCAATTGCAGACTTATACGGCTGAGTGATGGAGCTGCGTTTGAAATTCTCGGAGAGCCTGAAAACATCGAGATGCGCAATCAGTTTTTGAAATTCAAAATCCGCCGTATAAAGGGCGGTGCTTGATATGGCAAAGAGCGGCATCACTCTGAAGTTTGAAGGATTTGAAGAACTGCTGAAAGATATCGAAGCGGCAGGACGCACAATGAATTCTGCTGTTGACAGTTGTATGAAGCAGTCGGCGCAAATCGCAGAAAAGGAACTCAAAACGCAGATGCGCAAAGCGCAAGTCCCCGACAATTTAACAAACGCGATGCCGCCGCCCGAAATCGAATGGGACGGGAATCAATGTGTTGCAAAAGTCGGGTATAAAAAAGGCGCGTATGACCCGAATAATCCGTCTGATGCGTATAAAGTGATATTTCTCAATTACGGAACACCGCATCGAAAGAAACACGGTCATGTCAAAGCGCGGGGATTCATTGACAAAGCGAAGAAAAACGCTTCTCGACAAATCAAAAAAGAGCAGAAAGCAACGCTTGAAAAAATTCTTGAAAGGTTGAAGAACGGATGAAACAACTCTTGATTAACACGTTGAACACGTTCGGATATCCTGTATATCTTCAAGGAACGCTGAATCCCGATAAAGCATATCCCGAAAGCTTTGTCACTTTTTGGACGGACTACACGGCAGACAATGCGCACTATGACGATGATGTTCATTCCGTTGATTGGAATTTTACCGTGATTTTCTATTCAAGCAATCCGACACTTGTGAACACTGTTCCGCAGATGATGCGCACTGCGCTGAAGAACGCAGGATTCATTCCGCAAGGTAAAGGGCAGGACATTCCCAGTGATGAGCCTACTCACACAGGGTGGGCAACAGAATATATTTACACAGAAATTCAAAAAAAGGAGAACAGACATGGCAGTTGAATTCAGAGGATGCAAGCGGCTTGTGTTTGCAGAGGTAACAAAAGATAACAACGAGTCGGGCGCATCGGGCGGCTACACTACAGGCACGGTCAAAGTGCTTGCGCCTGTTGCGGAGATCAGCAAGACGGTTGAAACTTCCGCAGAATCAAAGTATTACGACAACAAGGCGGCAATCGTCATTAACAGTGAAGGAGCTGACACTGTATCGTTTACTATCGCAATTCCCGATGATGAAATTCTCGCGGAGATTACGGGCAGAACCTACGATTCCGCGAAAAAGATGTTCATCGAGAGCGAGAGAGAAACGAAGTATTTCGCGGTCGGCTACATTCTCGGCGAAAAGGGCGAGGGTGATGATGAGCGTTATGTGTGGCGGTACAAGGGAACGTTCAACATTCCCGATGAGACTTCGGCAACGGAGAATGACGGCACTGATTCAAACAACATGACTCTTGAATACACGGGAATCTACACCGACCATGAATTCACCAACGGAAAGGGGACGGGCGTGAAAGGAGCTGCAAAAGCGTCTTTCATCCGCGAGAGCAACAATGTCGCTACTGCTGACGAGTGGTTTGCGGCGGTTGCCACTCCCGACTCTACTTTTGCTTAATTAATTAAACAATTCCGAGACTGCCGAGAAAAACTCTCGGCAGTTGTCGGATAACGAAAAGGAGAATTAAAATGAAAAACATTCTTTCTCGATTTAAGTCATGGGCGGTTTGGGTATCAATCGCCGCGCTTGTAGCGTTTTGCGCAAAAGAATTTTGCGGCACTGATATTTCAAACACTGTTGACGGACTTCTCAATGTGCTGTTGCCCGTGCTTGTGGCATTCGGAATCGTGAACAATCCGACAGACAAATCAAACTTTTAAGGAGCGAGAACATGGCACAGTTTGAACTGACTACATACGGCGCAGATGATGAAGTACTCAAGCATTTTGAAACCGACAAAGTGAGATGGGGCATATTCATGCAGGCACTCGAAGTCGCGGACTCTCTCGAAGAAAAGAGCGCGTCTGAACAGTTTGCGCTGATTAACACTTTCGTCAAAAAGATATTCCCCGATTTGACTGATGCCGATCTTGAGAACGCTGATGTTGATGATGTGATGAACACATTCAAGCAGTTGCTTGCGAAAGCGGGCGCGATTGGCGGTGGCAGAAAAAACGCAGTGGGGGCAGAGTAAGCACTGCCCCGATTGATGTTCACTTTGAACTTATGGAAACAACTTTCACGCTTGCAAGAAATTTTTCGGTGACTCCTTTTGCGATTTTTGAACAGGACTGTGACGAGGTAATCTCAGTGATAAATCACTACATCAAAAAAGCAAATGCGTCTCCCGAAAAGTCTTGCAAAGACAAGAATCAACGAATTCGGGTAAATGACAAAACTGCTTCGGGCGGGTGGTGGTAAACATGGCAGGAAATGAAACTCTCGGCGCAAGTTTTTCGATTGATACAACAAATCTGAAAGCGGGACTTGCACAAGCAAACAGAATGATTCGTGAAAGCGAATCGGAATTCAAAGCCGCCGCCGCAGGAATGGACGATTGGTCGAAGAGCGAGGACGGACTGAACGCAAAAATCAAGTCGCTCAACAATGTAACAGAACTTCAGCGCAAAAAAGTTGATGCTCTGCAAAGCGAATATGACAAACTGATTGCAGACGGACTTGACCCGACAAGCAAGCAGGCAGTTGAACTGCGGACAAAAATCAACAGCGAAACCGCCGCGCTGAACAAGAACGAATCAGAACTTCAGAAGCAGACGAAAGCACTTGAAGAACTCGGCAAAGAGTCAGACGATGCGGGAAAGCAAACGGAAAAACTCGGTGACAGCGCAGACAAGGCAGGCGGCAAGCTTGGCGGTTTGGGCAAAATTGCAGGCGGAGTTGTGGGCGGCATCGCGGCAGTCGGCGCGGCTTGCGTTGCGGGGATTGGCGCATTTCTCGGACTTGCTGAAAGCACAAAAGAAACGCAAACAGCAATGGCGAAGCTTGACAATTCTTTTGCAACGGCAGGACTGAGCGCGCAAGATGCATCAGATACAATCTATGGTTTGTATGGTGTACTTGGTGACATGGACAGGTCAACCGAAGCGGCGAACTTGCTTGCGAAGATGTCAAACAATAGCGAGGACTTGGAGAAAAACACTCGCATTTTGACGGGCGTGTTCGCTGAATTCGGCGATAGTATCCCGACAGAGGGACTTGCCGAAGGAATGCAGGCAACCGCGCAAATGGGCGAGGTACAAGGCGTACTTGCGGACGCACTCGAATGGCAAGGCATAAATCTCGATGAGTATAACGAGAAACTTCAAGCAATGTCCACTGCGGAAGAACGTGCCGCATATATTCAAGAAACGCTGACAGGACTGTACGGAGAAAGCGCGGACGCATACCGAGAAAACAATCAAGCTTTGATTGAAAGCAACGAAGCGCAGCTCCAACTTGACCAAAGCATGGCAGAACTCGGAAAGATTGCACTGCCGATCATGACATCATTGAAGAAGTTTGCATCAGAGTTATTGCAGGCAATTACTCCGTTTGTGAAACTCATCGGAGAGGGCTTGACGGGCGCATTTGAGGGCGCGGCTGATGCAGAGCAGAAACTTGCGGACGGCTTGAGCGGTGTTTTGACAACTGCACTCGATAAAATCACAAAGATGGTGCCGACCGTCCTCAATGTTATTGTAACCATGATTCCCGCTGTGCTTAATGCCATAGTTAAGGCAGTCCCGAAAATACTTGACGCAATTGTAAAAGTAATTCCCGACATCGTACAGATGTTGCTCAATGCTGTCCCGATGCTCATCACTTGCGCTTCGGACATCATTTCGCAAGTGCTTGCCGCGCTTGGGGAGCTGCTCCCGCAAATCGTTCAAAAGATTATTGATATTTTGCCCGTTGTTATTCAAGCACTGATTGAAGCTGTTCCGCAACTGCTCGATGCGGCTATTCAATTTTTGATGGCGATTGTTGATGCAATTCCGACAATCATCGAAAGTCTCTTGCAGGCATTGCCGACAATCATTGATACGATTATCAACGGTGTTCTCGATGCACTTCCGCAACTGCTCGATGCGGCTATCACGTTATTGATGGCAATCGTGGACGCAATCCCGACAATCATTGATTTGCTGATTGAGAATCTCCCGACAATCATTGACACAATCATCAATGCCGTTCTCAACGCGCTCCCGCAATTGCTTGATGCATCAATCAAGCTGTTCTTTGCATTAATTGAAGCAATCCCGACAATTATTGCGGCACTGTATGAGAGATTGCCCGAAATCGTTGCCACGATTGTGACAAGCCTTGCAAAAGCAATTCCGCAAGTGCTGAAAACTGCGCGGGATATGTTCGAGCAGATAATTAAAGCAATCGGAGAATTTCTCAAAAAAATCCCGTCCAAAATCGGCGAAATTGTCGAAGGAATGGTCAAGGGCTTGAAAAAAGGCGTGTCGAAAATCAAAGATGTCGGCAGTGATTTAATCAAAGGACTGTGGGAAGGTATCTCGGACATGGTCGGATGGATTACCGACAAAATCGAGGGATTCGGCGCGGGTGTTCTTGATGGCATAAAAAGCTTCTTCGGCATTGCTTCTCCGTCAAAAGTGATGGCTGATGTTGTCGGAAAAAACTTGGCTCTCGGAATCGGAAAAGGCTTCGAAGATAACATTGCGGGTGTCAACGATGATATCACGGACGCGATAAACTTTGACGATGCGCCTGTCAGCGGTAGCGCAGGCGGCGGAAAGCGCGGCGGTGTTACTATATACCAAACAAACAACTATTCACAAGCGCACAGTCGGTATGAACTCTACAAGAGCAAGAAGCAGACAGAAGCGGCTGTGAGACTTGCAATGGGGGTGTAACTGATGACATTTGACTTTATCTCAGCAAGGGGAGATGTTCTCCCCTTGACATCAAATGATGATTTTTGGCTGACAAACATTGACGGTCAGACAACTGCAAACACATCGATCTCGAGCAATGTCATCGGAGGAGTTGACGGCGATGATGTTAACAACATTCAAGCACAGCCGCGAACAGTCATCTTTGATTTGCGCATCAAAAGCGGTGTCAATGTCGAGGATGCGAAACGCAGAATTCTCAAAGTTATCAAGCTGAAGCAGAACGGCACTCTCCGATGGACGCAGAACGAAAGAACGGTTGACATCATGGGGAAAGTCGAAGCTGTTGACTTGATACGATGGACGAACACAGCAACAATGCAAGTCACTTTGCATTGTGAACAGCCGTTTTGGGAAGATGTTGAAAGTGTAATCGAGCAGATAAACGAAGCGATAAATCTGCATTACTTCACATCCGACATATATGGGATGTTGTATTTTCCCGAAAGCTGCATTGCGCTCGGAGAGTATGACACAACACGGTCAAAGCATTTCTACAACAGCGGTGATGTTGAAGTCGGACTTCAAATCGATATCATTGCAATCGATACCGTCACGAATCCGATTATTTACGATGCAAACGGCAGATTCTTCGGTGTAGGATATGGCACAGGCGAAAAGCGCATTGTCATGGAAAGCGGTGACAAAATAATCATCACAACTCAGCGCGGGAAAAAGGCGGTCACGCTGAACGGCGTTTCGATATTTGACAAAATCAAGCCGAATTCCACTTGGTTGCAGCTCTCAACGGGAGACAATCAATTTGCAATAAATTCAGACGATGAAAGTCTCACGAATATGTCGTTCAATTTGATTTACAAACGGCGATACATATGAGGTGATCTGAATGAAAAGAGCATACGGCATAGATGTCTCATATTATCAAGGCACCATTGATTGGACTGCTGTCAAGGCATCGGGCGTTGAATGGGTAATTCTGCGCGGCGGCTTCGGGAATAGCAATGTTGACACGCAGTTTGTCAATAATATCAACGGCGCAGTTGCGGCAGGAATAAAGAGCATCGGCGTTTATTGGTTTTCGTACTGTCATGACACCGATTCGGCACAGACTGAAGTTGATTTCTGTCTCAAAACAATCGCACCGTATAAACAGCATATCAATTTGCCCGTGTTCTTCGATTGGGAAGAAGCATCGTACAGCTATGCGCAGAGGACATACGGCGAAACGCTGACGGCGGCGCAAATTCAGCAGTTTGCAACCACATGGTGCAATGCTGTCACGGCGGCGGGATATGATACAGGCATCTACTCGAACAAGAGCAATGCGGCAGGATGGTTCAAGACTTCAAGCGGCTATTTGTGGGATGATCTGAATTGCGAATTTTGGTATGCGCGATACGGTGCAAATAACGAAACGTCACTGTTCATCATTCCCGCATTTGAAGCAACGGCACTTTCGGAACATCCCGAAATGAAAATCTTTCAATATTCCGATGTCGGCAGAATCAGCGGCATAAATTCGCAAAGAGTTGACTTGAACATTCGATATCTTGAAGAAGTTGAGCCTGTCACTCCCGATGAGCCGATTGAAACATTCACACCGTCACACGGCATTGATTATGTCGAACTGAGAAACGCAGACAGAGAAGTTGTCGGCATATTAGATACGGCGCAATCAATAATATGGCATTCGGTATATTACGGTGTCGGAGATTTTGAGGTTTATATTAAATGCTCCGAAGATACAATCAGTCTTGTGAATGCGGCAGAGTATGTCACGCGACCGAACAATGACGAAGTGGGAATCATTGAATCGATCTCCATCAACAGCAATCCGCAGGACGGCACAATGCTGACCATAAGCGGACGTTTTGCAAAATCAATTCTTGACAGACGCTTGATTTACAATCTTTCGGGCAAAACAAATGCCGCGACAATTCTGCGCGGCAATGTTGAAACGAGCGTCCGCAAAGTTGTTTCCGCAAATGCAATTGATTGCACCGACACGAACAGAAACATTGACATCATCGGACTCGGCGCAGTTGCGGGAATCAAGAAAATCATAGTTGACGAGAGCGGAGCTGCGGCGCAAAAGCAAGTGTCATACGGAAATTTGCTTTCATATACCGATTCGGTATTGCAAGAATACGGACTTGCATCAAAGATGACGCTTGTCAATGGCAAATTGCTTTATAAGGTGTACGAAGGAATCGACCGAAGCGCAAGCAACGCTGACGGCAATATGCCGATTATCTTCGCAAAAGAATATGACAATCTCAATTCAAGCGCGTATTCGTACAATACGGCAAACGAAAAGAATGTTGCACTTGTCGGCGGAGAGGGCGAAGGGCTGAACAGATTTTACACGCTTATGGGAAGCGCAAGCGGACTCTCTCGAAAAGAGCAGTGGGTCGATGCTTCTTCAATCTCTCAAAAATACGATGATGACAGCGGAAACGAACAGACATACACCGATACGGAATATGCCGAAATGCTCAAAACGCAAGGCAAGCAAAGCATCAGCGAATTGAAAGTTATCGAAGATTTTGACGGCACACTTGATGTCACAAACGGCAATTGGGTGTATGGCATAGATTTCTCGCTCGGTGATATCGTCACCGTGCAGGACAATGACATCGGCAAATACATCAACGCGCGAATTACAGAAGTCACAGAAGTGCAGGACGAAAACGGCTTTTCTGTTGATGCAGTATATCAAGGGGAATAACTATGGATTATGTAAGTTTCATTCTGACCGCGCTCACGATACTCACAGGAGTGTTGACAGTTGTCAGCTTTTACAACGGCAGAAAAAAAGACACAAAGCAAGACGGAGAACGCGAAGCAACTCTGCGATCTGATTTGCAGTACATCAAAGATGTTCTGATTGATGTGCGAAGAGAAACGAAAGAAATTAATCAATTGATTGACAATCATTCGCAGAGACTTGCGCAGATTGAAGAACAAGTCAAATCCGCATACATACGCATCGAGCATCTCGAAAAGCGGATTGATAAAGAGTTTTAAGGGAGTGAGAAGATGGCACAAAAAAGCGGCTTTTTCAACGCATTAATGACAAACGGCATATATGACCGCACATACAATGCGAATGACTACTGCGACAATCTCGCGGTTGTAATTTCAAGCGGTGTTCTGCGCAGCTCCGCTGATGATTTGAAGGTTACATCAAGCGGAATGGTTTGCACTGTGGCGGCAGGCAGAGCATTCATCAAGGGACATTATTATTACAATGATTCTCCGCTGACTTTCGCGGCGGCAACTGCGCCGATCGGCGGTCAGAGGTATGACAGAATCTTTCTTCGGCTGAACACTGATGTGTCAGTGAGAAGCATTTCTCTTGTGTATGTGCAGGGAACGGCTTCAAACGCTCCTGTCAAGCCGTCTCCGATTCGCAGTGGCAATGTGTATGATTTGTGTCTCGCTGACATATTCGTTGATACAAATGCGACTTCCGTCACAGTTACGGACACAAGAGCAAATGCGGACTTGTGCGGATGGGTCTATTCAACTTCGGGAGATGATTCATTCTTCACAACTCTTGATGACAGCTTCAACGAGTGGTTTGAAAGCGCAAAAGACACTCTGTCAAGTGTTACGCTGTTCAAGCGGTACAATTGGACTTCTGTTCTTCAGCAGGCGGCAAAAATAGTCACATTCAACATCCCGCAATGGGACGCTGACACTTGTTTTCTTGAAGTGTATGTCAACGGCATACTTGAAACACAGGGAACAGATTACACGGTAGCAAACAGCAACATCACATTCAAAGGCACTCTGACTGTAGGAACAACTGTGACTGTTAAGGTGTACAAGTCCATTGACGGAACAGGCATTCAGTCTGTCGCAGATGAAATCACCGAATTGCAGAATCAAGTTGCCACAATCGAAGGAGTGGCAGAGTACACATATAAATGCATCAATTCAAATGACAACGTAACTCTTTCACAGATTGCGCAGGCAATTTATAACGGCAGTTATACTGAATCTGCTGTCACAGCGCAGGCGGCGGCATTTCTCGCAGGATTGGGCGGCAATACATATCTTGCAGCTCTGCCCAGTGATGCGCAGATAACAATCAATGTTGTAGGAACTCTCGGCGCATCGGCTCCGTTTGCAGGTAGTGGAACATCTACAGATAGATACAAGTGGTTTTCGCTCGGGATTGATGCGACATCAGAAAAGAAGGTCATATTTGATTTTGCAAATTGCAGTAAAGTTGTAATTTGGGCATCGGCAAACACAGAGAACATTGTATTCTACGGTACTGACATGCACATCAAAAACGTGAACATATGGGCGCGGTGCAATGCTTCATCGTGTGCGTTTGAGATGGTGGCAGGACGGTACAATTACGGTCAAATCACTGTTGAAGATAGCCGCTTGAGAATCGACACAACAGGAAAAGCAATTATCGGCGAAAACGGCACTTTCTTCAACTGCTATACATACGCATCATCGTCCGACACTCATGCGCTGAACTTCTGTCCGACAACAGACAGTCTTGTGCGAGTCATCGGCGGCACACATTACGCCTACACTGCATCTGCCAACGCATCAAACATTTCTGCGATATTCTACACATACGCAACAGAATCAAATGCGGTCATCATTGCGCACAGCATCAATTGTCCGATGATCGCAAAAACAAACTTCTATCAAAAATATTTGTCGGTCGCTTACGCAGGCAAAACGTACATCAACGGCGCAACAAGCACTCTGACAAACGCAGGAACATACACCGAAACAGCGGGACTTGTCGCAAAGAATAAGAGATAAAGAAAAAGCGGAGAACACTCTCCGCTTTTTTGCATTATTTGCGGTGATTTCAAACATCGCATTGATGTAATGTTCGGAATGCCCGCGAGAATCCCGACAATATTTCAAAAAATTAAATCAGCCAACATATGTCAAGCGAGATTTCACCGCCGTCAATCCTTGTATACTCTATGCTTTCGATAATAGTGCGCAGTATGGTATTTCTTTCGCCTGTCGATAATTCATAATAACTGTCAAACACGTTTTTCAAAATCGGCACAGACTTTTTAATTGTCTCGGTGTCATTCTCTTCGTTTGCTTCTTCCGCTTTGCGTTTCTTTTCTTTCAATTCTTCCAATTCTGCGACCAATTCGGTCTTGCGGTCAATGTATTCTTCAATGCTGTCAATGCCTTTTTCAAATGCAATCTTTGCATTTTTCATCTGCTTTTCTTTCTGCTCAATTGATTTCTCAATGTTTTTGATTGCTTTTTTTGCGGCGGTTTCTTTTTTTGTGATTTCGACCGCATAATTATCAAGAAAATAGGTATAGTCATCAAATCGTTTCTTTACATCGTCAATGACAAGCTTCTCGACCACTGAAAGCCCCGCCGAAGTTGCCGAACAGGAATGCCCCGAACATACAAGCCGAGTCTCTCTTGTCACTGGGGCAAACTCGGTGACCGCTTTGTCATACTTATCAGTCTCAATATTCACGGCTTTTTTGATTTCGTGCCACTTTGACACAAACAAGGGCGAATTTGGGTGAAATCTGCCGACATTGCCGCCGAACCAGTCTTGACAATAGTGCTTTTTAACGTTAAGTATTTCCGAAAGTTTACGCGCTGAAAGTTTCGCTTTTTTCTTATGTTCATTAAGAAACTGCAATAACTCATTTTTATCCAATTCATGCACACGCTTTTGAGAACTCTCTCTGCTGTCGGCATTATATACCATTGCTCTGTTGCAAACGGAACACCTGACAAGCCCCGCGAGTGGGTTGCGAGTCTCGTTTCCTCTGCGTGTTGGAGATTCACCGAGTTTTAATTTGCTTTGTACGATGTCAAACTGCTCTTTTGATACAATAGGAGTATGCAAACCTTTGTAAATCGGGCAGTCATTGTTCTTTCTGCGGAAAGTGAGTTTTTCGCCGTCAATCATCTTTTCTACAGTTGTTATTTCGCCATATGTCAAAAATCCGCAGTATGTTGTGTTTTTAAGTATTCGCTGAATGATGCATCTGTCCCACTGTTTCTCGTCAATATATGGAGCGTGAGTGCTGTTGAGATGCGATGCAATCTTGTAGCATCCGTTTCCGTCTGTGTACATATCAAATATTTGTTTGACAGTCTCCGCATCGGCATTCGGACGCAGTGTGAAGCCTTTTTCATCTGCGACTTTCATTTCCTTGCAAGTCACTCTGTCATATCCAAAGGGCGCAACAGACCCGACAAATTTTCCGATTGATGTTGACCAATGTCTCCCATTCTGCAATAATTCTTTTGTCATCTCAAGATAATCGTTTGCGCGAAGAATTTCATCTTTGAAAAATCTTTTGTCATACTTGTTTTGCAAATCATAGATTTTTTGCGGTGTCAAAATTTTTGTGTCTGTGACACTGAATGTGTCAATTATCGTTCCGCAGTCTTTCAAATCTCCGCGAGACAGACGGCTGACATTTATACATAAAATCCCGCCGATGGTTTCCGCTTCTGTCATTTTCAATACTTCTTTGAAAACAGGGCGGTTTCTGATTTTTTCCCCCGAAACAACTTCTTTGAATATATGATTTTCGGGGATGCGATAGCCGAGATTTGCTTCCGCCCACTGTTGCAGTTGTTCTTCATGACGAGCGAGAGTCTCTTCTGTTGATGCATATCTTCCGTCAATAATATCTTCGCGGCTCTTTCGCAAATAAATGATGATTTTACCGAGTTTGTCAACTTCAATTCTGTAATCGTTCAAGTTGTATTTCATTATATTTCTTCCTTTTTTCAAATTTTTGTTTTTTAATCTATTCAAGAGGTGATCTGAATGAACAAATACCATCTATTAAATGTCTATGAAACTATCAATCTTATCGCGCATAAACATAGAATCAAAGGGGTAGAACGTTCCGCTTGGTTTTATTCCGATGAGGAATTTCAGCGGATTAAATCGTGCAAGCGGAACAACATCTTGTAAGAGTGCTTCGGCACTCTTATTTTATTTGGAGATAAAGCTTCATAATCTCTTTGTATAAATCTTCCTTTTTTTCTTTGCTTATTTCGTCACTCGCAAAAACTTCTTTTGCGCGGCTCAACAAGTCAAACACTTCGTCTTTTGTCGCAACACCGAAATAGTCTAAACCTACACCATAAAACTCTGCGAACCGTTTCAATTCCTTGAGGGACGGCGAACGCCTTGAAATTTCATAGTTTGAGATGGTGGCGCGATTGACTCCCAGTCTTTCCGCGAGTTGTTCTTGTGTCAGCTTTCTCCCGCGCCTTAATATTTTCAGCTTCGTGCCAATACTTTCATTCACAAATATGTCACTTCCTTTTCATTCTTTTCGCAAATGTTGCAATTATGCTGAATTGTGTCATTATGTTGCATTGCTTTAATAATATAGCATAAAAATGCAACAAAGTAAAACGATTTAGCAACATTGCACAAAACAAGGGGGATATTTTTGTACATAACATAGAATCGTGTATTTTGTCAAGAAAAATGTATCAAACCTATTGCATTTTGTCTCAAAATGAGTATAATAGTATACAGAACAAGGGAACAAGCGTTCCCATAAAAGAAAGGGAAAAAGAAATGAAGCAGTACGGAGCATTCAAAGCGACAGAGTTTTCAAGAAAGCAGATCGGAGTTGTTTTTGCGAAAGCGAAAAGCGGGGCTTTGAAGATTGAAAAGTGGTTCATGAACGAACTCTACACACTCGCTGATTTCTACGGCTACGATGACAACGGAAATGTTGCCGACAACGAAAGAGATGTTCTTGCAATTCTTGACGCAGTTTTCGCCAACAACGAAAACGCGCAGAACATTATTGATGAGACCGAAGCAAAGTGGTTCAGCCGTTACGGAAGAAAAACACAGGCAAAATGCGACAGAAACGCATTTGTCGCATGATTGAATCAAGAATGAAAGAATCCGAGCGCGGCGGTTAAACCGCGCAGAAAGGATATAGCAATGAAAGCAGAAGCAACAACGAAAATCTACAAAAAGGTGTTCGGAATCGAAGAAAATCATTTCAACGTGAATCGAGAGGTTTGCGCGGTGCTTGTGAATTTCGGAGACGAGCGCGGTGACATCGCTGTGAAAAATGACAACTTCGGAACGCGCCGCAAATATGCGGATTTCACGAACGGCAAAAAAGAAGCGGGGCTTCATCCGTTGCAGATCGTTTTCAGCGGTCTTGAAGTTGCGAAAATGCTCCACGAAAGATACATCGGAAAAGACGGCGAAATTCACACTTTTTAACCAAAGCCGAAGGACGGCGGCAAAACCGTCCCACATATGCAGTTGAAAAGCACTGCACTGACGAGCCGCAGAACGGCGAAATGTGAAAGCTTTGCTATCGGCTTAACGGGCAGAAAGGTTAAAACATGAAATTCAAAGTAGGAGACAAAGTGAAGGTCAGAGCGTGGGACGATATGGAGAAAGAATTCGGGCTTGACGCAGACGGAGACATCAAGTGCCGCTGTCGGTTCACAAAAGGGATGCGCGACTCATGCGGAAAGATAGTACAGATAGAAAGCGTTTCCCCGCACATCGAGGCATACTATATTAAAGATGATTTTCATGCTTTCACAGATGATATGCTTGAAGCCGTTGCCGATGATTTCAAAGTGGGCGACCGTGTTCGAATTGTCAAAAGAATTTCTCACTGCGCCGAAATCGGCGCGACAGGCGTTATCTGCTATTGCAACGGCGAGAACAGTGATTTTGACTACGGTGTTTGCTTCGACAAAGCCAACTCGAGCTTTCATAGTTGCGCTGACAAGTGTAAGATACATCACGGGCAGTACGTTAGGGCTGACGAGATTGAAAAAATAACAACTCGCGATGAAAAAATCGTCATTACAACAGTCGGAAAGACAACGCTTGCGCGACTGTATGAGAACGGCGAAGTCACGAAAACCGCAGAGGCGAAGTGTTCGCCCAGTGACAAGTTTGACTTTGCTGTTGGCGCAAAACTTGCGTTTGAAAGACTGAACGAAAAGACAGAGCCGAAAAAGTTTTTCAACGGCAAAGCAGTTTGCATTGAAAAAAATGACGATTACTGCGCCTACACTGTCGGCAAAATCTACGAATTCAAAGACGGCAAGACCACGCTTGACAACGGCGGGAGTTATCCTGCGAACGGCAACGAGGTGACAAGTATAGACGATTGGAACAGCCGTTATCCGCGCATAGCTTTGGCAAAGTTTCTTGAAATAAAGGAGTAAGCCGTGACACCGTTATATATTGCGATAATCAGATCGAAGAACAGAAAAGCACGGCGCAAAGCACGTTTGAAAAGCATTCTGCAAAGCCTTGTCGGAGCTGCGCTTCTTTTGATTGGTGGTTGGGGGCTTGCGTATCTTGCATCAAGTATCTTTGCAACACTGCATCTTTAGTCGGCACATTATGTGTCGAAACGCAACTCGAAGGGGGGGTGATGACACAGTGAAGCGAATCAAGCTGAAGCAATTCCGAATCGGACTTGACTATACGCAGGAAGAAATGGCAGAGATACTTCGCGTTTCTCGCGTTCAGTATGCTCAAATCGAAAACGGCAGACAACTCGGAAAACAACAGTTTTGGTGCAATCTGCAGAATGCATTCGACATCCCCGATTCGGAGATGTGGGAACTCATGAAAAGAAGGGAAGATTGAGAAGATGGAAAAAATCATAGAATTGATTGAAGAAAAGCTACAAGAGCAGGACGCAACAATCAATATGCAGAAATGGCAAATCAGTGATCTGGCGGCGAAACTCGAAGAAGCAGAAAAGACAATCGAAAGAATGAGGAAAGAACATGAAACTGTATGAACTTTCAAACGAGTATCAAACTTTGATGAATCTTGTTGATGAGGACATTCCCGCCGATGTAATCAGTGACACGCTCGAAGCAATTTCGGCGGAGATTGAAGTCAAAGCGGACAACATCGCTTGTATGCTGAAAAATCTTGATGCGGACATAACCGCAATCAAAGCGGAAGAAGAGAGACTTGCGGAGAGACGGCGAAAAAAGCAAGCATCATATGAATGGTTCAAGCGGTATCTTTCAGCGGAGCTGCGGAAAGCTGAAGTTTCGGAAATCGAAACTGCGCGAAACAGAATCACTTTTCGCAAAAGCGAATCGGTTGATATCACCGATGAGGGCGCATTCATCGAATGGGCTGAGGAAAACAGAGATGATTTGCTGACATTTCCACCGCCGAAAATCAATAGAACCGCTATAAAAGCGGCAATCAAAGACGGTGCGAACATTGCAGGCGCACAGATGGTCGAAAAACAAAACATTCAAATAAAGTGAGGTAACACATGAACACAGCAATCACTATAACCGCGATAATCTGTTTAACTGTAATAGCATTAGCGATTCTTTCAAAAACAGGGGGCAAAAAATGAACTTCCGAGACTTAACAGCAGATGACATCGAATGCCGAGTGCAGTCAGTCAAACAGAAAGGGCTTGTGCTTCTTCTGTACAAGAACGCGAGAGTTGATATGAATATTCTTGACGAGACAGTCGGCGCGGAGAATTGGCAGAGAGAACACTATGAATGCAAAGGCAATCTGTTCTGCCGAGTCGGCATCTGTTGCAAAATGAACATAGACGAAAGCGGCAACAACGGCGATATTCTTTCCCCGTCTTGGGTATGGAAAAGCGATTGCGGAACAGAAAGCAACACCGAAGCGCAGAAGGGCGAAGCGTCTGACAGCTTCAAAAGAGCCTGCTTCAATTGGGGTATCGGGCGAGAGTTGTATACATCTCCTTTCATTTGGATTCCCGCGCGATACTGTCGCATTGAAAACGGCAAATGCAATGACAAATTTGCAGTTGAAAAAATCATCATCGAAAACAAGCGCATCACTGCTGTTTCAATTCTCAACACAAGCACCGAGGGCGTAAAAAAAGAACAGCGGTGCTTTGTATGGCAGGAGAAGAAAAATGAAACTGACAGGGCAGATTGATGACGTGACAGTCAGTCTCACAGGCAAGCCGAAGCTGACGCTTGTCATCAACGAAAAGAGTGATCTGCTTTGCGGATATGACGATATGAAAGACATCGAAAAGCTTTCAATCGAAATCAAGCAGTACAGAGAAAAGCGCAGTCTCAACGCGAACGCTTACGCATGGAAACTCATCGGAGAGATTGCCGACATTGCGAGAGCGTCAAAAGAAGAAATCTATCTCGAAATGCTTCGAAGATACGGACAAAGCGAATTGATAAGCGTACTTGCACACATTCCGATTCAACACTATGTCAAGTATTACGATGAAGCAGGAGAAAGCAAGCTGAACGGCAAACTGTTCAAGCATTATCGAGTTTACAAGGGCAGCTCCGAGTTTGACACAAGGGAAATGTCTGTTTTGATTGACGGCATTGTCGGAGAAGCAAAGGAACTCGGCATTCAAACAGAAACGCCCGAACAGCTTGCAAAAATCAAATCACTGTGGAAGGACTGACGTGATGAAAAGTGTACTGCAAAACAAGCGCGAGTGCATTTTCTGCCACACAACAAGAGACTTGCATCGGCATCATGTTTTCTTCGGCACAGGATTGCGGAGTCAAAGCGAAAAATACGGTTTGACTGTGTATCTGTGTGCAAGGCATCACAATATGTCGGACAATTCCGTTCATTTCAATCGAGAACTTGACATCGGTTTGAAAGAGTGGGCGCAGGAAAAAGCAATGCGGCATTATTCGTGGTCGAAAGATGATTTTCGCAAATTATTTATAAGGAGTTACCTATGATTGAATATGAAGATGGCTGTGTGGGATGTCCGCCCGAGTTGGGGTGTCTCGGAGACAGTTGCCCGAATCGCAAAATCATTCATACATACTGCGATTGTTGCGGCGAAGAAGAACAACTCTATTGGTACGAAGATGAACAGCTTTGCAAAGATTGCATAATCGAAAGAGAAATTGAAAGATTGGAGAAAGTTGAAGCATGAACAAAGTAATTATCAGCGGCAGAACAACTGCCGACATCGAACTCAAGACAACGCCGAGCGGCACATCTGTTGCATCGTTTACGGTGGCGGTTGACTTTGGATACGGCGAAAAGAAGCAAACATCATTTCTTGACGTGGTAGCATGGCAGAAGCAAGCGGAGAATGCATCGAGATATGTTCACAAGGGGGACAGAGTAATCATTGACGGCAGACTTCAAACTCGCGTATATGAGAGCAACGGACAGAAACGGAAAGTTACTGAAATCGTTGCGAATGAAATTGAATTTATCGAAACAAAGCGTGACGCAGCTCCGAATCCTGCTCCGATTCCGAATGCCACAAATCTCGCCGAGATTGCGGACGATGATGAACTTCCATTTTAGAAAGGAGAATGAACATGACTGATTTATCAGCATATTGGGAATCAATCCCGACAGGAAAAGCAAGTGCGGCAACATATGCGGACTTGTGCGCCGAGTGGGAATGCTGTGAACGGAAAACAAGAGCAATTCTTCACGAATTAAGTCTGTACGACAGCGGAGATGATTTCATTCTCATCAGATCATCTTCAGTCAAAGGATTTTACCGCACTGACAACAAAGCCGAGATTGAAGCATACAAACGAGAGTGTCTTGCACGGGGGCGAAGCAATTTCGCCCCTATCAAGAAAATTAATCGCGTTTTGAGCAACGGCGGCGCGCAGTTGAACATCGAAAACAATCTCCGTGTAATGCGAGAAAGCGCAGGGCTCACGCAAGCCGAAGTTTGCGAAAAATTGAAAATCCCCGTGTTCGACAAGTTTCTTCTGTCGAAGATGGAGAACAATTGTTGTTTGCCGACTCCGTATCAGTTGGAGCTGCTTGCGAATCTGTACGGCTGTAATGCGGCAGAATTGGTCGGGATGGGTGTTTGTATTGCTCAAACATAAACGCCGCGCAGAGAGCATTAAAAACAAGTTGCAACACAAAGAAAGGAAACATTATGAACGAACAGATTAAGAGCGCAATCGAAAGCATTAAGGAAATGCCGTTTGAAGAGAAAATCGGCACAATTAACGAAATCAAAAAACTCTTAAAACAGATAAGCCCATTCTCGGCAGAACCTGTTGAGTGTGTCCAGTGGGTAAAGTCGGACGAAGTAATCGCAAATGACTATAACCCGAACAGTGTTGCGCCGCCCGAAATGGAGCTGCTTCACACTTCAATACAAGAGGACGGATATACACAGCCGATAGTTGTATGGCAACATGACGGCATATATGAGGTTGTTGACGGATTCCACAGAAACAGAGTCGGGAAAGAGGACAAGGACATAAAAGAACGCATTCACGGCTATCTTCCTGTTGTGGTAATCAATAATGACAGACAGGACAAAGGAGATAGAATTGCTTCGACAATCCGTCACAACAGAGCGAGAGGAAAACACAAAGTCGAAGCAATGAGCGACATTGTAATCGAATTGAAGCGCAGAAACTGGAGCGACAAGAAGATTGCAAAAGAACTCGGCATGGATGCTGACGAAGTGTTGAGACTCACGCAGATAACAGGACTTGCAGAAATGTTTGCTGACAAGGATTTCTCACAGGCTTGGGAAGTTGAAATGACTCCCGATGAAGATGTAACGGAGTTTTGACATGAAGCGCATTTTTCACCATTTTGAAAAGTGGGAAGATTATCACAACGGAATGTATGACGAATGCAAAGACGGCAGACAAGAGCGTGTCAAAAAAGCAGTTTATATATTAGGGACTCCCGAAGTTTGCAGAGAAGCAATGGAAAAAGTCATTGCAGAGTGGAAAATTGCAACGGAGTATAATCTTTCAAATGCTGAAATAAACAGAAAGGCTTGGTTAGGTCAAGCGGCTTGCAGTTGTTATGGGAATGTTCACGAAGATGAAACTCGCGAAGCGTGGGGACTGATGACCGAACAACAGCGAATCAAGGCGAATGCAATCGCAGGGGAAATTATAAAAAAGTGGTGTGGCAAATATGATTTTGAACATTCGCCGCAAATATCAATTTTTAATGACTGGGAGGGGATATTTTGAAAAAATTACTTGATATGAATGTCTACGAAGCGGCAAAGAAGCGCATTGAATGGACGTTCGATAATTTTGAAAGAGTGTATGTGTCTTTCTCGGCGGGAAAAGACAGCACTTGCATGATACACATGGTTGCTGATGAAGCAATAAAGAGGGGAAGGACATTCGGTGTGCTTCTCATCGACCTTGAGGGAATGTATAAGAAAACAATTGACCATGCGGAACGAGTGCGTGAAATGTACAAGGACTATTCTGAATGGTACTGGGTATGTCTCCCGATTCACTTGAGGAATGCCGTCTCGGTGTATGAGCCGTTTTGGAAATGTTGGGATAAGGATGCAGAGCCGCAGTGGATTAGACCAATGCCGAAAGACTGTATCAAAGACATTGACTATTTCCCATTCTTCAAGGACGGAATGGAATTTGAAGAGTTTGTGCCGCTGTTCGGCGAATGGTACGCACAAGGCAAGAGCTGCGCTTGCTGTGTGGGTATCCGATCTGACGAAAGTCTTAATCGTTACCGAACAATCGCAAATAGATATAAAACTCCAAAAGACGGCAAAATGTGGACTACGAAAGTCACCGAACACACATACAATGTCTATCCGATTTATGACTGGGCAACGGAAGATGACTGGATTTATCAAGGCAAGAATCCGCAGAAACCATACAACGAACTCTATAACTATATGCATCTCGCAGGACTGACAATTCATCAAATGAGAATCTGTCAGCCGTATGGCGATGACCAAAGGCGAGGGCTGTGGCTCTTTCACTTGATTGAGCCTGAGACATGGGCGCGAGTTGTGGCGCGAGTAAACGGAGCTAATAGCGGCGCGATGTATATCAACGAAACAGGCGATATCAACGGATACAGAAAAATCACAAAGCCAGCAGGGCACACTTGGAAATCGTTTGCCACACTGCTTATTAACTCAATGCCGCCGAAAACGCAAGAACACTACAAGAACAAAATATACAAGTTTATCAAGTGGTGGGAAACAAGAGGATATCCCGATGGCATCCCCGATGAAGCAGATTTGCAGTTGGAAAGCAAAAAGGATGTTCCGTCATGGCGCAGAGTGTGCAAGTCACTCCTGCGGAATGACTACTGGTGCAAGGGGCTTTCTTTCTCACAGCAACGGTCAACTGCTTATGAGAAGTATATCGAGATGATGAAGCAGAAGCGGGAGCAGGACGAAGGACAACAGAAACTGTGGGAAGATTGAGAGGAGAGGTATGAATGGCAGAACGGCGAATGTTCGCAAAGACTATTATTGACAGCGATGCATTTCTTGATATGCCGCTTTCGGCGCAAGCACTATATTTTCATTTGTCAATGCGCGCGGACGATGACGGCTTTATTAATAATCCGAAAAAGATACAGCGAATGGTCGGGGCAAGTGACGATGATTGCAAATTGCTGTTGATGAAGCGTTTTGTCATTGCGTTTGAAAGCGGTGTTGTAGTAATAAAGCATTGGAAAATTCACAACTACATACAAAAAGACCGATACAAGCCGACAATCTATCAAGAAGAAAAAAACCTACTTGCGGAGAAAGAAAACAAAGCGTATACAGAATGTATACATGATGGATACACGATGGAGACACAGGTTAGAGATAGTATAGAGTTAGTTAAGAGTAAGAATAGTATAGGGGATGCTCCGCAAACAACAAAAACAAAACGATTCACTCCACCGACTGTTGACGATGTACGCGCTTATTGTGCTGAACGCAACAACAATGTTGATGCTGAACGATTTGTCGATTATTATACGGCAAACGGATGGCAAGTCGGCAAGAACAAAATGAAAGACTGGAAAGCCGCTGTTCGGACATGGGAGCGCAATACAAGCAAAAACATCAAAACTTCGTGCAACAATCCCGATGACGGACTTGACGGTATTTTCTGAGGAGATCGAACAACATGGATATTAAAAGCGTTATTGACGGAATCGAACAAGCTTCATTCGGTGCTATCAAAAAGAACGATTGCGATTATATCGGCGAAAATGGGCTTCTTTACTGCGGCAAGTGCAACACTCCGAAGCAAACGAAAATCGAAGTTTTCGGAGAGACGAAAACGCCGATGTGCCTTTGCAAATGTGAAAAAGAGCGCATCGACAGCGAAGCAAGAGAAGAACGGCTGAAAAGTCTTTCAGACGCATACAGACATGATTGTTTCTCTGATGCAAGAATGGCAACATGGGACTTTGCGCATGATGACGGAGAGAGCGAACGCATTATCAAGATTGCAAAGAATTATGTGCAGAACTTCGAAAAGATGCGCAGTGACGGAAAAGGGCTTCTGTTCTTCGGCAATGTCGGCGGGGGGAAAAACATTCACTGCCGCTTGCATTGCGAACGCAGTAATTGACAGATGCTTCAGTTGCAAAATGACAAACTTTGCCGATATAGCGAATACTGTTCAAGGGATGCTTGATGGAAAGCAGAAATATTATGATGGTCTTATGAAATATGATCTGCTTGTTATTGATGACTTGCTTGCTGAGAGAAAAACAGAGTACATGAGCGAGATTGTTTTCAACGTCATTGACAGACGCTACAGAAGCGGACTTCCGATGATTGTGACAAGCAACTTGACATCGGAAGCTGCGCAATCCTGCCGATGTTACACATCAGCGCATATTCAGTCGATTGCTTGAAATGTGCGTTCCGATTGAAGTCAAGGGCAAGGACAGAAGAAAAAAGATTCTCAAAGATACATATAGTGAGTATGCCGATTTGTTGGGGCTGAATCAATAATTTCATGTTTACAATTCATTTACAAAATCTATGTATTTGTGTTCATATTTGTCTTGTATAATATAATCACAAACAAAGGAACACACGTTCCCACAGAACGAAAGGAAAAAGAAAATGACAAAGCTACAAGCTAACGAAATCAAAAAGGTGCTTCACGGAGATTATGTAGTTTATTTTCAAAGCAAAACGGGAAAGTTGAGAGTTAGAGCGTACACATTTTATGATGACTTTGACAAAGAATTTGAGCAGAAAAGAATAGCAGAACTGTTAAACAAAGTATCGGCAAGTGGCTTTAGACCTAAATTCTCAATCGAGCATAAAACATATCAAGGTTTTATTCATTTTACCAATATACTATTTCAATAAACAACCGCGCGGGGGGGCAAATCCCCCCCGCAGAAAGGCAACACCATGAAAATTGAAGTGGGCATGAAATTCAAAGGCAACATAAACGGAAGAACAGTCACAATCTTGAAAGCAGATGCAAACTTTGTCACATATCGTTGCGATGACAACGGAGTGGTTTTCGCGATGGGGAGAAAAGCGTTTGAGCATTGCGATGTAGAGGAGTTAAAAGAAATGAAATTGAAAGGGAGAAGGAATGATACGCAAGGGGTTATATAATATCCGTTGCAGAGATGGGCTTAAATTGGTAGATGGATATATCTACACAACACCTGTGCAAGGTGAGCCGATTTCATTCGGGATTACGCAGTATAATGATGGATGGTACATAATAACCGAGTTGTCAACGGGTATGAAATTGCCCTTTGAGACAAATATAAATCTTACGATGACCGTAATGCAGTTAAAGGTATATTTAACAACGCATGAACTTAAAAAGAACATACAACGGTATATAATTAAATACGGGAGAGCAAACGAGGAGAGAAAATGAGCAAATACGGAGATAATTGCAAAGCCTGCGAGAAGTGCGAAAAGAACAACGAGGGAAACTGCACTGTTTTCAAAACGTGCGAGACATTCCGAAGATGGTTTTCGGGAGCGTGGAACGAAATAAAATACATAACGGAGAAAATAAAAGATGACAAAAGCAAGTCTTGAACGGAAGAAGAAGAGTTTCAAAAAGATTTACGGCACATCATATGTTGCGGAAACGGGAAAATATCAGCCGACAGAATTCACAATTGCGCTTGAGTATGACCGCGAAGGGAATTGCTTTTCGATAAATGACGGCATACGCAAGTGGACTGTCTGCGCTTCAGATGTCCTGTCTGTTTTGTTTTGAGTGTGTCAAAACGCAACTATTTGAAAGGGAATGATGATGAAAGTACTTGAATTATTCTGCGGTACAAAATCGATTTCAAACGCATTTAGGGAGAGGGGGCATGAAGTGTATACAGTCGATTGGGAGAAAGACTTCGCGCCGACTCTCTGCGCCGACATCGGGCAAATGACTGTTGGTGATGTCGTGCAGCTCTGCGGCGGCAAGCCCGATGTAATATGGGCATCTCCCGATTGCACAAGTTACTCCGTTGCGGGGATAGGGCATCACAGACGGAAGAACACCGAAACGGGAGAACTTGACCCGATTTCACAGTACGCTCTGTTTTGCGATGACGTGAACAGAAATGTTGTAAAGCTGATTCGTGATCTGAATCCGAAATACTTCTTCATCGAGAATCCGCGTGGCGGTTTCCGCAAGATGCTCTTTGTGAAAGACATACCGAGATACACAGTCACATATTGTCAATACGGATATCCATACATGAAGCCGACCGACATTTTCACGAATCATCCGCATCCCGATTTCAAGCCGCCGTGCAAGAATGGCTTTCCATGTCATCAGCCGTCACCGAGAGGAAGTCAGCAAGGCATGACGGCAATTCGCTCAAAGAGAGAAAGAGCGAGAATCCCGAAAGAATTGTGCAAGCACATTGTTGATATTTGTGAGGTGTAAAAAATGAAAATCAAACTTGACGAATTCGCATTCATGCCCGAAAGGGCGCACGACACCGATGCGGGGCTTGATCTGAAAGCCCCGCAATGTGTCGGAATGAAACTATTATGAAAGGAAAACGAATGAAAGTATTAAGTTTATTTGACGGCATAAGCTGTGGACGCGTTGCGCTTGAAAGAGTGGGGGCAAACGTCGAAAGATATTTTGCATACGAAATAGAGCCGAACGCTATCAAAATTTCAAAAAAAAACTATCCCGATATTATTCATTGCGGAGATGTCTTTGATACAGATTTTTGTTCTTTCGCAACACAAGGTATTGAATTGCTTATCGGGGGTAGCCCTTGCACATTTTGGAGCAAAGCAAAATGTCACACGGCAAAGCAAGCGAGGGAACTTGACACGGGCGGCATAGGCTGGAAACTGTTTGAAAAGTATTGCGAAGCATTACATAATGTAAGACCGAGATATTTCTTGTACGAAAACAATTACGGTATGCCCGAAACCATCAAGCAATCAATATCCGAAAAGCTGGGTGTGCAACCTATCATGATAGATAGTGCGCTTGTTTCTGCTCAAAACCGAAAACGTCTATATTGGACGAATATTCCGAACGTTGAGCAGCCAAAAGACAAGGGTATCAAAATCAAAGACATTATAGTTGATAATCCGACACTTATCAAACATTTTGACGAGCGGATAAGAAAAACGATACAGCCTACGCCTTACGGATATAAATATGACTTAAGTGGCAAAGGTTATTATTCACAGCAAGACAGATTATATTGTCTTGACGGAAAAGCCCCGACTATTGCACGTTGTCGAACGGAAACAAAGTTTAATGTTTATCTCGGAAACGAAACATATAAAAAAACTTGCCCGATTGAAGCGGAACGCTTGCAAACGTTGCCTGATGATTACACAGAGGGCGTACCTAAGACGAGAAGATTTGAAGCAATCGGCAACGGTTGGACGGTTGATGTAATCGCACATATTCTTTCGTTTATACCCAATGTGACGTGTAGTGGAAAATGAAAAGCGAAGAATTAAAAAAAGCTTTGCTTGAAGAAACTCCCGTTGCGATTGACGGAATGACTTACGCAAAAATAAGCGCGATTATATATCGCAAACGCAAAAACAGCATTGCGGTTTTTGCGGAGCTGCTTGACCGTTGCGGCAATAGCGTGACGATTGTCCGCGCAGAAGATGTGAAAGAGGTGAAAATTTGAACGGATTCAAAATCGAAGCAAAACTGCCGTCTATGAATGAATATGTGCGGAGCTGCAGGGCGAACAAGTACAGCGGCGCAGAATTCAAAAGAAGCATTGAAGCACTTATCGGATATAGCATCACAAGAGGAATATCAAGAGGAATGCTCAAGCCAATTGACAAGCCGTGCGAGATACACATATATTGGCACGAAGCAACACAGCGCAGGGATGTTGACAACATCCAAAGCGCACAGAAATTCATTCTTGATGCTCTGCAACATCATAAAATCATCAAGAACGACAACAGAAAATGGGTAAAGCAAATATATCACACGGTCATTGACGATGAAAAAGACTTTGTAATAGTTGATATTAGAGAGGTGAAAAATGACAAAGATAATTGCGGTTGACTTTGACGGAACGCTCTGTGAAAACAAATATCCCGAAATAGGAGAGCCAATACAAGAAGTTATCGACGAACTTCATGCGGAACAAATGAACGGCGCAAAAACAATTCTGTGGACTTGCAGATGCGATGATGAACTGAAAGCCGCTGTTGATTGGTGTAACGAACACGGAATAAAGTTTGATGCAATCAATGAACACTTGCCCGAAATGAAAGCATTGTTCGGAAATGATACAAGAAAGATATTTGCCAATGAATATTGGGATGACAGGGCAGTAAGAAAGGGGAAAAGTGATAATGAACGAACTCTTGAAAAGACTTAAATTGAACAAGCACAAACTTTCCGCACAGCAGTACAGAACGATAAGAGGGCAAGCATTGTCGGGAGATGTTTCGGGAGCAGAAAGAGGATTAAACAAAATTTTGTGGAGAATTAAATAATCAAATGAGCGGCTATTTTAGCCGCTTTTTTGTGTCGTATCGGCACATTGTTTGATATGATTGAATGGAATCATATCAAAGGCGGTGCATTATGTGAAGATAAAGGAAATAGAAATCTCCTGCATTAATGAATATGAGAACAATCCACGAAATAACGAAAAGGCGGTTGAAGCTGTTGCGGAGAGCATTCGGCAATTTGGATTCAAAGTGCCGATTGTGGTTGACAAAGATTTTGTAATTGTTGCGGGGCATACAAGGCTGAAAGCGGCAAATGTTCTTGACATGAAAAGCGTTCCTTGCGTTATTGCAGACGATCTGACCGAAGAACAGTTGAAAGCATATCGCCTTGCGGATAACAAAACGGCAGAACTTGCCGAGTGGGATTTTGAAAAGTTGCACGAAGAATTAAAAGCCTTGAATGCCTTTGACATGGACGTGTTCGGCTTTGACACTTTGCCCGATCTTATGGACGAGATGAACGATTCAACCGAAATATCAATTGATGATATTCTCGGTGAAGAAGAGACAAAAACGAAACGCGGGGATATTTGGTTGTTGGGGCAACACCGTCTGATATGCGGAGACTGCACCGACAAGGCTATAATTGCACAGCTTATGGACGGAGCGAAAGCGGACTTATTATTGACAGACCCGCCGTATAATGTAGCGATTGAGAACAGTGCAGGACTGACGATTCAAAACGATAATATGAGTGACACTGCGTTTTATGAATTTCTGCATTCGGCATTTTCTGCCGCAAACAGTGCAATGCGAGATGGCGCAGGATTTTACATATGGCACGGAGAAACCGAAGGGCTGAACTTCCGCAAGGCTTGCAATGCTGTAAAGTGGAATTTGAAACAATGCATAATTTGGGTGAAAAGTCAAATCACCATAGGGCGGCAGGACTACCAATGGAAACATGAGCCTTGTCTATACGGATGGAAAGGCGGCGGCAGTCACTATTTTATCAAAAACCGAAAGCAAGCAACGGTTATTGACGAAGATGTCAATCTTGAATTTATGACGGCTGATGAGCTGCGCAAAATGATTGCCGATATCATGGAGCAGTCAAGCATATTGAGAGAAGATAAGCCGTTAAAAAATTCAGATCATCCGACAATGAAGCCTGTTCCGCTGATAAAGAAGCAAGTCAAGAACAGCACAAAGCGCGGCGGGATTGTCCTTGACATTTTCGGGGGCAGTGGCACAACACTGATGGCTTGCGAAGAATTGCACAGAACTTGTTATATGTGCGAATTAGATGAAAGGTACTGTGATGTAATAATCAAGCGATATGAAGAAATGACAGGCAAAAAAGCGGTGAAGTTGTGTCATTCTGGCGCAAGTATCGAATAAACTTGACAAATCGGCACTTTCATGGTATAATATAGGCGAAATAAAAGAATACGAAAAAAACAAGGTGCGGATGTGACTATTATTTTTGATAAATAGACCGTTAAATGCGATTGACTTCGACAGCCTTGTTTTTATATATATATAGTGGGTGAAAGCATGGCAAAAGCAGGACGGCGAACGAAGTATCACGAATATGTTCAGCCACACATAAAACAGATTGAAGAGTGGGTTAAGAGTGGAGCAACGGAGAAAGAAATCTGTGACGCGCTCGGCATTGCTCCGTCTACGTTTTACGAATACAAAAAGAAATACTCGGAATTATCGAATGCTTTACGCGCAGGAAGGCAATGTGTTGTACTCAACATCAAAGCGGCTCTTTTCAAAAAAGCAATGGGATTCGAATACGAGGAAAAGCGCGGAATAAAAAAAGACGGGATTATCACATCAACGGAAGTGTATGTGAGATATTGTCCACCTGACACAACAGCCGCCGCGATGCTGTTGAGAAACTATGATGAAGAGTGGCGGGATAAAGATTCTGCTTCGACAGATTTCAAGCGGCAAGAAATCGAAATCAAAAAGGCACTTGCGGAAGCGGGAAATTTTGATGTTGAATTTTAAGTGAAATTGTGAGCATAGGAGAGCGGAAAGATGAGCGAACGAAACTATTATTGTTTTTGCGATGATAATTGCAAGTTTCCGACAATGACAAGCGAACAGATTCTTGCGGCTATCGCAGAAGCAACGGGAAACACTCCGACAAGTGTTGATGATGCATTTATCACCAAACTCAAGGAGATGAACACAAGCGGCAATTTTACTGTTTGGATAGGCACAAGCGCGGAATATGCGGCACTTGTGGCAAACGAGGGACTTGTCGAAAACAGATTGTACATCACAACGGACGATTCATTTGCAAGCGATGTCAATGCCGCAATTGAACAGCTACGGACGCAAGTTGCGACACTCTCGGCGGCTACTCTTGAAACTGAGTGGGTGGCAATAAAGCGCGGCACGCAGAATATGACTATCGGTTATTATAAGCAAGTCGGAAATATGTATACGATATCACTTGATTATAATCCCGTGATATTCAACGCCGATTTTGATACTACACACGAAGATTCCGTTGATTTGCCGATAACGCTTTCAACACCGAAAATGCACTTCAACGATGTTCCTGCGGTGGGCGTAACTACAAGCAGTACTGTGGGGATAAATTATTATATGTTGCCTGCCGAAATCCGCAAAAACAAGATAACATTTCATCATGCACGCAAACAAACTACAGAAGTTAAACTTGTAGTCACTCTTCCGAAGGCGGTGAGCTGATGGCATATATTAACGGAAAAAACATCCCGTTTGTATACGGGAGTTTCGGTTCAGATGTTTCTTTCGGCATCACTTCTGCGACTGTCGGTCAGATTGTCAAGTTGAAAGTAAAGACGATTGACGGAAACGGCAAACCGACTTCGTGGGAAGTGGTTAATGATGAAAGCAAGTAAAGGAGAAAATAATGAAAACATTCGGAATTGATGTGTCAGCATGGCAGAAGGGCTTTGACTTCGCCAAAGCAAAAGCAGAGGGCGCAAAGTTTGCGATTCTGCGCGGTGCATATTCTTGTCCCGCTATTGAATCAAACGGCGGTAAAGACACTGAGTTTGAATCGCACTACGAAAAAGCAAAGGCACAAGGGCTTTCCGTTGGCGTTTATCAGTATTCAATGGCGCGGACGGTTCGGCAGGCGAAGCAAGAAGCGAAATTTCTTCTCGACAATGTGCTGAAAGGCAAGCAGTTTGAACTTCCGATTTACATCGATGTTGAAGATGCTTGTCAGAAGAAACTCGGGAAAAGACTTCTCACCGACATTGTGAAAGCGTGGTGCGAATATCTCGAACCGAAGAAATTCTTTGTCGGCATTTACGCTTCAAAGTCATTCTTCGATGAATATCTCTATGACGCAGAACTCAAGAGATATAATCATTGGGTTGCGCAGTGGGCGAATGAATGTACCTATGAAAACAAATCGATCATGGGAATGTGGCAGTTTGGCGGCTCAACAAATGCGATTCGCTCCAACACGGTGGCGGGTGTCACTTGCGACCAAAACTATATGCTTTCGGATTTCGCTTCTGTGATAAAAAGCGAGGGGCTGAACGGATTCACTGTAAAGCCGAAAGAAACGGTTTACACGGTTGTTGCGGGAGATACTCTCTCAGCAATTGCTGAGAAGTACGGCACTACATATCAGAAGCTTGCAGAATACAACGGCATTGCGAATCCGAATGTGATTGCTGTCGGTCAGCAGATTAAAATCCCGAACGGAGCTGCGAAAGCAAAAACGGCAATAAAAGCGGGAGACACGGTGCGTGTTGTCAATCCTGTTGCATACGGCACAAACACAAGATTTCAGTTGTGGCATGACAAATACATTGTCTATGAAATCAACGGAGACAGAGCGGTCATCGGCGTAAACGGTGTAATAACTGCGGCAATCGCAGTCGGGAACATCGAAAAAGTGTGAAGCCGCTCAATCAACCGCATGAATTGTATTTGACAACAGAGTTTCGTGCGCTTCGCTCAGACTTGATGAACAGGCGCACGAACTCTGCGGGATTCTTGCTGTGCGAGGAATGCGGAAAGCCGATTCTCAAGAAATATGACTGCATTGCGCATCATCATATTCCCGTCACAACGCTGAACATGAACGATGCGTCAATCACGCTGAATCCCGACAACATAAAGCTTGTGCATTTAGACTGTCACAACCGCTTTCATGCGAGATTCGGACACAACGGGCGCAAAGTGTACATTGTACACGGTGCGCCGCTGTCGGGCAAAACGTTATATGTGAACACGCATAAAGGCAACAGCGATCTGATTGTTGACATCGATAACATATGGGAGTGCATAACAGGCAGTGACAGATATGTCAAGCCGAATGCGCTGAAGCAAGATATGTTTGCCGTGAGAGATTGCCTGCTTGACTGCGTTAAGCGGAGAATAGGCAGTTGGGAAACGGCGTGGATAATAGAGAGTTTGCCTTTTCGCACTCCGAGAGAAGAAAGAGCGCGGCAATGCGGCGGCGAACTCATTCACATTGACACGGACAAAGAAACTTGTCTCAATCGTTTGTATGTCGATGACAGCAGACCAAAAGAGCAGTGGACGAAATACATCAATGATTATTTCGTCAGCTTTCAAGAATGAATCTATCTTACCAACCGATATATCCTCCTTTCTATCCGATAGCGCGGCGGTGAAATAATACCGCGCTGATTATAACATTAGCGGGGAAAACGATGAAAGTTATCAAAGCGGATTTGCCGAGCGAACTTGCGACATTGGAGCTGCACACATTCGCTGATGAACACATCGGCGATATGCACTGCGATGTTCCGAGACTCAAAGAGCGCATTGCATATGTCGCAGATACAAACAATGCGTACTGCGTGTTGAATGGCGATATTCTCGACTATGCGTCACGCAGTAGCATCGGGGACACGGAGTCGCGCACACTCAACATCATGGAACAGCTTGAAAGAGCCGTTGAACTGTTTACTCCGATAAAAGATAAAATAATATGCATCACAAACGGCAATCATGAAAATCGCGCATATCGCAAAGAGGGAATTGATATGTCAAAGATGATTGCGATGCAATTGGGGATCGATGACAGATATTCGCAAACGTCAGCATTTGTTTTCTTGCGCTTCGGCACTCCTTTGCATAATCACGGAGACAAAAAAAGAAAGATGCTTTACACACTGTATGTGAATCACGGAAGCGGCGGCGGACGGAAAGAGGGCGCGAAAGCAATAAGACTTGCAGACATGGCAAGCATAGCAGATGCGGACATCTACATTCATTCGCACACGCATTTGCCGATGATTATGAAACAAGGCTTTTTCCGAGTGGATATTGCAAACAGTGCTGTTGCGAACGCAACAAAGCTTTTTGTGAACACGGCAAGCAATCTCGATTATGGCGGGTACGGAGCTGCACAAGAATTCAAACCGAATTCAAAGGACACTCCGATTATATATCTCAACGGCAAAACAAAAGAGATGAGCGCGAAACTTTAACTGCTTGCTTTTGACTCCGAAAAAATATCCCCCGATAAAAAATTTTTTCAAACACGGGAATAAACTGTGC
>ENA-OOZQ01000389-OOZQ01000389.1-human-gut-metagenome-genome-assembly--contig:-NODE-389-length-37222-cov-4.437216_pt1 | contig 37222 bp, 29 predicted proteins | sample MGYA00241188_ERZ501399 | MGnify/ENA primary metagenome ERZ501399 (study PRJEB25962, sample SAMEA2042658) | human gut metagenome | biome: human gut; feature: human-associated habitat; material: faeces... | reverse complement strand
CAGTGGAATTCTACCGCCGATGACCAGAAACTTTTCACTGTGGAGGAATGGCAGGCCATTCAGAACGGTGAGTGGACTGACTGGATAGATGAGGTGCTTCATACAGGGCTTGTTCAAAGCCATCAGGTTACAGCTTCGGGCGGTACGGAAAAGACAACCGCGATGTTGTCTGCCGGATATTATCAGGAAAAGGGTTCTTTCAAAAATGATAAAATGGATAAGTACAACTTGCGTATGAACATTGAGCACAAGTTGGGCAAGACCGTGAAAGTAGGAGCGACCACACAGATCACTCATTATGCACAGGATGAGCGTGCCGAGAATGTGTTATGGCGTGCTGCTACTAATGCACCTCTTGGTAAAGCATACGATGAAGACGGTAAAGTGGTGGAATATCCATTAGGAAAGAATGGACAGGTGAGTCCGTTGGTGGATGAGGCATCTGAAGTGGCTGCAAGACATCATGTGCTGAAAACCAATTTGATAGCCAATGGGTATCTGGATTTTACCCCTATTGAAGGATTGACTTTCCGTTCTAATTTAGGAACCAATTATGCTTTTTATCGTAAGCAGGATTTTGAAGGGGCCAGTTCTATTGACCGTTTGGGACAGAATTCAACGTCACTGTCCAAAATCAAATCTTCCGAAAAGAGTTTTGTGAATTGGGATAATATTATCAGTTATAACAAAACCGTCAAAGATCATACTTTTGGTGCCACTGCATTGACTTCGTGGACACAATCCAAATATACATCAGTGAATGCGCAAGGAGAGGGCCAGTTGGTTGATTCATACTTATGGCATAATCTGGGTGCCAATGACAAAAGCTCTTATGTCATTGGATCGGATTATATACAGCACCAGACTTTCTCGTATGCTTTGCGCTTCAACTATAGTTATAAAGGCCGTTATATGTTGACGGTTTCTAATCGTTGGGATGGTGACTCACGTTTGTCTAAAGGTAATAAATGGGCAAGTTTCCCTTCTGTAGCTGCTGCATGGCGCATTAGTGATGAAGCGTTCATGAAGAATGTGGAAGCTCTGAGCAACTTGAAGTTGCGTTTAAGTTGGGGTAAGACAGGTAACTCGGGTATCATGGCCTACGGAACTCAGTCGGGCTTGACTCCGAAAACCAACTCTGCTTTCCAGGATAATGGCTATACCTATTATATATACAATGAATATGTAGGTAATGAGAATGTAGGCTGGGAGATGTCCAATACCTGGGATCTGGGTTTTGATATCGGTTTGTTCAATAACCGTATTTCGGCTGTTGTCGATTTATACCAGACAAAGACTACTGATATCCTGTTGCCCCGTACTTTGCCTACTTCTATGGGTGGTAGTAACGCAACTCCGTTCAAGATGTATCAAAATATCGGTGCAACCATGAACCGTGGTATAGAAATATCGGTAAATACCGTCAATGTGGATAACAAAAACTTTAAATGGAACTCCACTCTTACCTTTGCTGCCAATCATGAAGAGATTACCGATCTGATTGATGGCAAAGACATCATTGGATCAGATTCGCATATTACGACTAGTTTGTTGATTGGACGTCCTTTGAAATCATTCTATCATTTTATTAATGAGGGAATCTGGCAGGAAAATGAGGCTGAAGAAGCAGCTAAATATTTTAAAGATTCAAAGAAGACACAACCCTTCAAACCGGGTGATATCAAACTGAGAGACTTGAATGGTGACTATATTATTGATGATAAGGATGAAACTTACCTGGGTAGCCAGTCACCGAAATGGACAGGTGGATTCAACAACAACTTTAGTTATAAGAACTTTGATTTGAACGTATATATTATCGCTCGTTGGGGGCAGATGATTGATTATGAGCTGACCGGTTCTTATGATCCTCAGGGAAAAGGTAACTTCCCTGCTTACTTGAACTATTGGACGCCGGAGAATCCGTCCAATGATTTTCCGCGACCTGCTCAGACCAATTTCTATAACTATCTGGGTTATCAGACTTTGAATTATATTGATGGTTCGTATTGGAAGATCAAGACTGTATCACTGGGGTATACATTCCCCAAATCGTTGACTTCAAAATTGGGCGTGTCCAAACTTCGTGCATATGTCACCGCCAATAATCTCTTCTCTTTTGCCAAGAATCATCTGATTCAGGATTACGATGCAGAACGCGGAGGATCAGCTAAAGCTCCCTTGCAGCGTCAGTTTATATTTGGTTTGAATCTTGATTTCTAACAGATAAAAAAGAAATAACTATTATGAAATACGGTAAAAAATATATGTTTGTAGCATGTGCTGCTCTGTTATTGGGCATGCAATCATGTGATTTGGAGGAATACAATCCTGCCGGAAGTACTCCGGATAACGTGTACAAAGAACAGGCCGGTTTTGAGGCCCTTGTCAATTCGGCTTATGCTTTTTGGGGCGGTCAGTTTTATGGACGTGAAGATTTTGTGTTATTGCTGAACGGTGGTGGCGATCTTTGGATCAATATTGCCAATTGCGGTTATGGTCGTCAGATGTCTAAATATGAAGAATTGACGGCTTCGGTTGGTCAGATTAAGAACACGTGGAATCGTCTGTATGAAATTATAAACGACTGTAATGCCGGTTTGGAACGGATTGACCAAGTGGAATTCAAAGACAAGAAACTGAGAGATATCCGTTTTGGTGAATTAAGTTTCATGCGTGCTTACGCTTATTGGCATTTGGTTGAAATTTACGGTAACGTGGATCTTAGGACCAAAGAAACTTCTGCCGAAAGTCTTTCAATGAACTGTTATCGCAGCAGCTATGAAGATTTGTATGATTTAATGCTGACTGATGCGCAAAATGCGGTGGATAATCTGCCCGTTGATCCTTATCCTGTTAAAGATGTAGGTCGTGCGACCTCAAAAGCGGCTTATGGTTTATTAGCGCGCATCGCACTGACACGGGTTTCCTATTGTGACAGTCAGGCAGACAAAGACAAATATTATAAAATCGCTGAGGATGCGGCTCAATATGTGATTGATAATCAGAATGCGTTGAAAGTATCTTTGTATGATACGCCTGACGAAGTCTTTGATCCGGATAATAATAAAACGAATAAAGAGGCTATGTTCGTTGTGACCCACTCTACCGAGTCCTCATTGAATATGCAGGCTAAAAACCCGAACCGTATGCATATGTATTTCCATGCCAGTTATTCGGCAAGAGCAGGTATGGTGCAGGATTATGAATATGGAAATGATAAGAATGCCAAGTCGGGCAGTATGGCGATGATGCCTACCCGTTATTTGTTGGAATTGTATAATGAGAATATAGATGCCCGTTACAATGCCTGGTTCCGTGAAGAGTATAAACTGAATACACCCAAAGCTTATGCCTGGACTAAGGATCAGTTGGACTATTTTGAAAAACCGTCATCTATGATTGGTCAGGTTATTCAGCCGGGAGAAACAGCGCTGCTTTTCACCAAGAAGAAGATTGCCGACAAACGTAACTTGCCATACGCTGTCGTCGATATCGATGATACCTATGCAGCCGATGGAAGTGTCAGCAAGAGTGCCAACTTTAACATTCACTTCCCGACCTTGCTGAAGTACGAAGATGCGAATTTTGAAAACAAAGGATTGCCTACCAATTCGCAGGTAGGTGCAAATGATGTGATTACCATGCGTTTGCCCGAAATGTATTTCATTGTTGCCGAATGTGAGATCATGAAGTCCGGAGGAAATAAGGAGATAGCTAAAGCACGTATCAATGACATACGCAGACGTGCGGCTGTACCGGGCAAGGAAGCTGAAATGGAGGTAGGAGTGGACAAGATGACGATCGACTTTATTTTGGAAGAAAGAGCACGTGAGTATTGCGGCGAATTTATGCGCTGGTTTGATTTGAAGAGAACCGGAAAATTGGTAGAATATGTGAAAGCTCATAATCCGGATATTCCTTTGATCCAACCGCATCATGCATGGCGTCCTATTCCTCAGATGTTTCTGGACTCTATCTTGAATCCGGATGAATTTGGTCAGAACGAGGGATATAATTAATAAGCATGAAAACGATGGCGCTTTTTAAATATATTGTCCTGTCTGTCTGTTTGTGTGGAATTCATCTGAATGGTTTTGCTCAGTCCACCCGTGAGGCTATATTGGAAGATATAGCCCGGACGGGAGGAGTGTACTATGCTTATCCTGTAAAGGAAGCTATCGCGACTCCTCCGCCTAAAGGGTATAAACCGTTCTATATCAGTCATTATGCACGACACGGTTCCAGATGGATTCAATCGGAACAGGATTATAAGACAGTGGTTGATATTTTCGAGAAAGCGCATCAAGCCGGAGCTTTGACCGCTTTGGGAGAAGATGTCCGCAAAAGAATGGCGTTGGTGTGGGAAGATGCCGAGGGACATGGGGGAGATTTGACTCCTTTGGGTGTGAGGCAACACCGGGGGATAGCCGAAAGAATGTTTCAGAACTATCCTGAGGTATTCAAGGGATCTCCTGCTCTGTCTGCACGCTCTACCGTGGTGTTGCGATGTGTATTGAGTATGGATGCCTTTTGTGAACGGTTGAAAGAACTCAATCCGGCATTGCAGATCCGGCGCGAAGCTTGTGCCAGGTATATGAAATATATGAATTATCATACGCCGGAAGCCGTGAAGTTTGTTTCTCATCAGGGACCTTGGTATGAGGAATATAGAAAGTTCAAAGAAAGTCATACCCGTCCCGATCGTCTGGTTACTTCCTTATTTAATAGTCCTGACTATATCCGTAAGAATGTGAATCCCGGCGAATTGATGTGGGGACTTTATTGGATTGCTTCAGATTTGCAGAATGTAGAGATAGAAGTGAGTCTTTATGATGTATTTCAGAAAGATGAATTATTTGATCTTTGGCAAGTTTGCAATTATCATAATTATGTATGTGACGGACCTGCGCCTGCCAATGGTGGAATAATGACGGCCAGTGCCCGGTCATTGCTTGAAAATATATTGGATTCGGCCGATGAGGCGATCAGATCCGGGATCCATGCGGCGACATTACGTTTTGGGCACGATGAAAATATCATTCCCTTGGTAGCGTTGCTTCAATTGGGCGATATGTGGAAAGCCGAAACGGATCCCGATAAATTCTATCAGGCATGGTGTAATTTCAAGGTCACTCCGATGGCGGCAAACGTCCAGTTGGTTTTCTTCAGAAAAAAAGCTTCTGACGATATACTGGTGAAGTTCATGCATTGCGAGAAAGAAGTTACCATCCCTGTAGAAACGGATATTGCTCCTTTTTACCATTGGAAAGATGTTGAAACATACTATCGTCATCTTTTGCATAAATTACCATAAGTCTATAAGATGAAAAACGGTGTAAATTCCTGTAGTATTGTAACGGGATTTATACCGTTTTTTTGAATGAGAAAGAGCAATGGGAACAGCAGATTATCAAAGAAAAGACTTACTTTTGCAATAACAGAATAAATAAAGAATAAAAAGACCATGAGTAAACTGAATATGAAAGAGTGGATAAACGAAATTATCCAAAAGAAAGAGGTGGTGGCTATGCCCATCATGACCCATCCGGGCATAGAGATGATAGGGAAAACGGTGCGCGATGCGGTTACTGACGGACAAGTGCATTACAACGCCATCAAGGCATTGAGTGAGAAATATCCCACAGCCGCCGCAACCGTGATTATGGATTTGACGGTAGAAGCCGAGGCTTTCGGAGCGGAGATTGTCTTCTCCGAAAATGAGGTTCCCAGTGTGGTGGGGCGTCTTCTCAATGATGAGGAAGCTATTGACAAACTGGAAATTCCTGCCTTGAATAAAGGAAGAGTTCCCCAGTATTTGAAAGCGAATATGCTGGCGGCCAAGGCTATTCCAGACCGGCCCGTCTTTGCCGGCTGTATCGGCCCTTACTCATTGGCAGGACGTTTGTATGACATGTCTGAAATCATGATGCTTATTTATATCAATCCGGAAGCGGCCAATTCGTTGTTGAAGAAATGTTCGGATTTCATTCTCCGTTACTGCATGGCATTGAAGGCCACAGGAGTGAATGGGGTAGTGATGGCCGAACCGGCTGCCGGACTCTTGTCTGATGAGGACTGCACGCAATACTCGTCTGTTTTCATTAAGGAGATAGTAGAGAAAGTGCAGGACGATCACTTCACAGTTATTCTGCATAATTGTGGAAATACCGGTCATTGTACCAAGGCAATGGTAGCTACAGGAGCTGCCGCTTATCATTTTGGAAATAAAATAGATATGGTCGAAGCGCTGAAAGAAGTACCTGCGGATGCTCTTGCAATGGGAAATCTTGATCCGGTGAGCTTGTTCAAGGCTGCTACTCCGGAGGTGATGAAGAAAGCCACACTCGACCTGTTGGAGGCTACCAAGTCCTATCCCAACTTCGTGCTCTCCAGCGGATGTGATACACCGCCTCATACGCCATCTGAAAATATTGATGCATTCTTTGCCGCATTAAATGAATTTAATAATGCTTGAAAAAGAACTGTCTTTTGCTGACCTGCCTGTCCCATTGTCCGAAATCTATGAGGCGATGGGATATGCAGATGCTGTGCCCGACGAAGCGGTAGAAAAAGAAGTCCGTGGGGTGCTTGGACGGGTGGAGGCAGTAACTTCTCCCCGTTTTTGTTTTTTCATATCTGGTGGAGAGTTGGATGAATCGAAAGACTCGCTTTCTGTCGGCGATACGTGTTTCAGTATAGGTAAAATAATCACCCGGCAGCTGCGTGGTTCGGAATCCTTCGCTTTCTTTGCCGCGACTGCCGGAACCGGTTTTGAAAGGTTCCAGCATACGTTGCAGCAAGAGGGGGATATGGTAAAGGTTTATATAGCGGATGCCATAGGAAGTGTCATAGCCGAGAAGACTGCGGATTGTATGGAAATTGCGTTGGATGAATACATCCGCGACAGAGGGTGGAGGCATACCAACCGTTTCAGTCCCGGATATTGCGGCTGGCATGTGTCGGAGCAAAAGAAATTATTCCCTTTATTTCCTTCAGCGGAACCTTGCGGCATCCGGTTGACAGATTCCAGTTTGATGCTTCCTATAAAATCGGTCAGTGGAGTAATAGGCCTGGGGGATGGTGTCCGTAAACTGGAATATACTTGCGGTCTCTGTACGTACGATAAATGTTACAGGCGGAAGCGGCGAGGATAATAGGATGACTACAAAAATCAGAGTTCCCAAATGGCTAGATGTTGTTATTAATCTCATTGATTTTGCAATTTGTTGCAACCTTAATGAATCTCCTGTCCTATCAGACAGGGTATAACAGCCGTTTCCATCTGTTATAACAACCACTTTCATCTGATATTCCACCCCGGTGAGACTCCAGTTCCACCGGGGTGAAGCTGCAATCTCACCGGGGTGGGACTGCCTCACCACCCGAGTGGGATACCAAACGCAGGCATATAAAAATACAATCTTTTCAGCCTTCTGCACCTTCTTTTAATGCCCATTGAAGAATAGATAAAGCCCGACCATGACAATAGCCAGTAACGCCCATGCAAGGATAACGGATTTAGCCGGCTTCTCCATGACTTTCTTCATATTTAATGTACATTCTTGTCGATGTTTATCCAATAAGGATACCAAGATCATGCTTGCGCTGATGATAACGAACAGGTAGAAAGACAGCATCATGAAGTGAGGCCATGTCGTATATTCTTCCGCAGGGAATACCCATAAATAGAGAATGCCCACTCCCATGCTGAACGCCGTGCCAAGCGTCAATGCCATGTTGGCAGCCATCGTGGTAGTTCGTTTCCAGAAGATGCCGAACAGGAAAACAGCCGCCATAGGCGGTGCGATAAATCCCAGTACCGATTGGAATACATTGAACAGATTCAATCCTTTGATACTGTCTATGGCAATGGTGATGATCACCGAAATCAGTGCTCCCGCCACTGTAACCACGTGTCCCGTACGGATGATCTCTTTCTGGCTGGCAAGTGGCCTGAATTTCTTGACATAAATATCCATCGTGAAGACGGTACTCAGCGCATTCAGGGCAGAGCCGACAGTGCTGATCAGTGCGGTCAATACGGCCAGTACTAATCCCACCATGCCTACAGGAAATAAGTTAGTGACCATAGTCATGTAGGCCTCATCGGGGTTCTTCAAGCCCGGGTAGAGTGCCAGACAGATGATCCCCGGAAGGATATAGAGAGGAACATCCAGTATCTTCAACCAGCCGGTGAAGTTGGCACCCATTTGGCCTTCTTTCAGATTCTTGGCAGCCAATACAGGCTGTACCATGGATTGGTCTGTGCACCAGAACCAGACTCCCATGATGGGATAACCCAGAATAATGGGCAGCCACGGGAAGGCGGGATCGTCATTCGGGCGGAACAGGTTCCAGTAATCGGCCGGAACCGCTTCGGCCAATGCGCTGACTCCACCCACCTTGTAAAGCCCTGCTATAGTAAGCGTGGCCGATACGAAAATAAGCAGAAGCATCTGGAATACATTGGTATAGGCTACCGCTTTCAGCCCTCCGGCCATGGTGAAGAATGCGGAGATAACGAGCAGGATCAATGCCGATTGCCACATGGGAATATCGAAAACCTGACGGATAAGGATACCTCCGGCGAATAAGGTTAGGGCAAGCCACGAGATAAGGATCGTCACAATGGTGTACCAGGCAAGAATGTTGCGGGTGGACTGTCCGAAACGCCGCCCCATGAACTCCGGCAAGGTGGTGATACGCGCTCCCAAATAACGGGGGGCAAAGACAAAAGCCAGCAAGCAGATGAAAACAAACGCATACCAGGCATAATTGCCCGAAACGATGCCGGTGGTGAACCCGGCACTGGCAGAGGCTATCAGCATGGAAGGGCCCACATTGGTTCCCCACATGGAGAAACCGATGTGATGCCACTTCAGGGAACGCTCGGCAAGAAAAAGGCTGCTGCCTTTTTTGCGTTTCAGGCTGGCCCATATACCGATGCCTATAAGAATCAGAAAGTAGGCAATAAGAATGCCCCAATCTAACGTATCTAAATAATTAGCGTGCATAATTCATGTATCAGATTAAGATGAATATTCCGTTTATTGATGAAGTCCCATCAGTTCTTTGGCTACCGCTACGGCCCCCCCCCCGGCCGTATTGGCATTGTCGCTATACCCGTCCGCACCTATTTCATCGGCAAATCCCTGGCTTACCGGAGCGCCGCCTATCATTACTTTTACCTGATGACGGATACCGGCTGCTTCCAAAGCGTTGATCACCTCTTGCATATAAGTCATGGTTGTTGTCAGCAAGGCACTCATGCACAGGATGTCTGCCTTGTTTTTCTTGACTTCTTCCACAAATTTGTCGCAAGATACATCTATGCCTATGTTGATTACCTCAAAGCCGCAACCTTCCAGCATGGAAGCCACCAGGTTCTTGCCGATATCATGCAAGTCGCCTTTCACGGTCCCGATGACTACCTTGCCTATGGTGGTCGAGGCACTCCCTTGCAGTAAAGGCTTCAGAAGTTCCAAAGCTCCCTTCATGGCGCGTCCTGCCATCAGCAGTTGGGGCACGAACGCTTTTCCGTCCTGGAAGCGTTGTCCCACTTCGCCCATAGCCTTTATCATGTAGTTGTTGATAATTTCCTGGGGCTGTACTCCTTCGGCGATTGCATTTTTCTTCTCCGGCCGGTTCCAGCTTTCCGTCCACAATGGCATTGAACAAAGGTTTCAAGGCTTCATTCCCGGCTGCCGCAGAGTCTTTGACGACGATTGTTTCTTGTTTTGTTGCAGCGGCTTCTTCTTTCGAAAGGTCTTCTTTGGATACGTCAGAGGAAGAAGAGGAGTATTCTTCGACAATGCGCATCGCTTGTTCCACTTCTCTCTCGTTATGGAAATCCATTTCCAGATGCACACCGTCCGCACCGATATTGTCCAGCAAGGGTCTCAGTTCGTCCAAGGTTACCCAACAAGCCATGATGCTCTTGCCTCCGGCAAGGATCTTCTTGTAAAGGTCGTACCATTTGGGTGATCCTCCTTGTGGCTCACCTACGCCCGGAGTCCATTGAATGGCATTCAGTTCCTCAATTTCAAGAAGGGCGGGCAGGTGATGCATGGCGCCTACGCCGTCCAGATGATACAAGGTATAGTCTATCTTTTGGCATTGTTCGCGGATAAAGGGTTGTACAAAACGACGATAATCATCCTCACTGATCATGGTGGAGATATCGCTTTGCAACTTGCTCATCTTTCCCGGCGCCCATGAAGAGAAATAGCAGAAGGCCATTTCGTCTCCTTCACGGATGATGTCGTAAAGTTCATCAAAGACTTTGAAATAGATATCATTGATTTGTTGCATTTGCTGTTCCAGCACTTCGGGCTGCATCACGGTATCCAGCAAAACTTTGTCTGTACCTTTCAAGGCGGCCAGTACGTCCAGACCTTCCATCAAGTCGGGCATTCCTACGTAATAGTGACCGTTTGCTTTCGCCTTGCATGCCTTCAGCAATTCTTTATGCAATATCCAGTTGGGATGCTCGGGATTGAAAACAATCTCATCGTTGAAATCGGGATCGGGATGAATCCAAATGGTATCTTCCCCTCCTTCGAACACGCCGCCCAAGATGGCTGCCAATGAACCGGGGCCTAACTGGGTATTGGCTACCGGCAGGATATCTGCTTTCAGACTGCTGTGTGCCACGTACCAGTCCAGGTATTCTGCACGCCATTGCGGATCGAACCATTTCTGATTCAGGTCTTTTGCCGGGGAGGGCGCAGGGATATCTGCATGAGGTTTCACATCTTCCTGAAAGTGCTCCCACATGTTCAGTATGATTCCTTTATGGTTCCACCAATCTATATATCGTTTCTTTGTCTCGTCTAAATTCGTTTTCCAGGTTTCCATATTCGTCAGTTTTTAAATATTCCTTTAAAATGAGGGTCTATGTGCAGACCGATACTTTTGCTTAAATCCATATCGTCCGTGCATTCCACTTCATCCGGATAAACGGGGATGGTCGCTCCTTGACGTACATATACGGGCATTTCGTCCAAGGGGATATCCAGATTCTTCAGCCAGCGTCCCCCTTCCAAGCGTTCGCCTGTGAAGAAATTCACCCATTTTCCTTCGGGCAGATAGACATCCCGGCGGTTCTCGCTGTTCATGACCGGGGCTACCAGGAAGTCGTTACCAAAATAGTATTCATCGTCGATGTGCCAGCACAGTTTGTCTTCGGGGTGATGAAAAATCAGAGCTTGCAAGAGAGGTGCTCCGCTTGCGATGGCCTTCCGGCTTTGTTCTACGATATAAGGTATAAGCGTATAGCGCAACTTCCACCACTTTTTTATCATGGGTGCGATAGCGGGATAATGCCACGGCTCGCGTTTGTTTGTCCCGTGATAACGGATGTGGGAGGAGAATACACCGAATTGTGTCCAGCGCATATATACATCATCGTCCACTATAGAGTTCATGAAGTTGGGCAATGTGTGGAATCCGGGGACATCATGACTCCAGAAGGCGAAACCGGAAAGCCCGAAATGCAAGCCGCCTTTCAGCGAGCCTGCCATCCCATCCCATGAACTGCATGAGTCGCCTCCCCAATGCAGGGGATAGCGCTGGCATCCCGCCCATGCCGAGCGTGCCCATACGATGCCGTCACCGGTTACGTCTTTTGTGATTTCATAAGCGGCTTTCTGATAAAGCAATGCATACAGGTTGTTCAGCAATTCAGGTTTCATGCCTTTATAGAGGGCATCCATGTGGATGTTTTCTCCAAAATCGGTTTTGATGCAGGTCACGCCCATATCCAGCAGATTCTTCAGCAGTCCTTTATACCATTCGGTTGCTTGGGGATAAGTGAAGTCAATGGTTCCGGCATAGTCCAAAGCGGAGAAATTGGAACCTTCCGAATCTTGTTTCTTTGTCAGCGGAGCTATATAATCGTTTTTGCGTGCTTCGTCTATCTGTTCGGCGTTCTCCGCCACGTAGGGGAGTTGCCATAAGGACACGCGATATCCTTTTTTCTTCAGTCCTTGGATGAACCCTTTGGGATCGGGAAAGCGTTCTTCGTTGAATTTCCATTCGCACAGCCAGTCGGTCTTGAACCAGCCGGTATCCAGATGGATGACATCACAGGGGTAATGTTCGGCACGCATCCGGTCGCATATCTCATTTACTTCATCAGCACTGAAATAAGTCATGCGGCTCATCCAGATGCCGAAACTCCAGAGGGGAGGCATGGAAGGATATCCGGTCAGATCCCGATAACCCCGGAGGATTTCTTCCATGGTGTCGCCTGCTATGACGAAAACATCCAGCATGGCCTGGTCGCTCAGGAACTGTACCGAGCGGGTGGATTGCCCGGCCAGTGACAGTTTGCTGTGGGCACAGGTGTGATAGAATGTTCCATACATCCGGCTGGAGAGGTAGAAAGGAATATTCTTATAGGTACGGCGGTTGTTCACACCTTGTCCGTCCTGGTTCTTTAAGAAGAACGTTTGTCCGCTTAAGTCCATTTTGGCAAAGCGTTCCCCTGTTCCGGCAAAACATTCATCGGGTTTTGATTCAAAGGAAAGGGTGGCACGTTCCTTCACTCCGTTTCGTTTGCAGAAAGCCAGTGGCAGGGCATCGTAACGGGGAGGGGAGAAGTGGTCGTAGGCAGCCAGTCGGATTTCACGTTTGCCGTCGGGGTAAAGGCGAAGATCCAAGGTCTCTTGAGGATCGGGCAGCAGTTCGCTCCAACGGTCCAGTACCGGGGGCTTTACATGGATAAGTGCCCGTTGGATTCCGTCTTGGGTCGTGATCAACCATTCCCCTTCTGTTTGTGTCACTTGCAAAGGGAGTTTCTTTACCCGGTCACTGAATTGGAGCATTTCCGACTGATCCGTCATGCTTTCTTCACCGAATCCGATAAAGAGCCGGGTGATACCTGAGGTGTACTGACGGATGACCAGCGTATATTCTTCACGGGGCGATGCCGTATCGGGTGCCATATCGTTAGAGAGCACTTGCTTTTGAAAAGGGACGTTTATACAGATATCCCCGTCTTTTTCATAGACAGAGGTGGGCTTGTATGCTTTCCATAATGATTCGTCTCTTGACAGATCGGGATCAAAGTCCAGAAAATCGAATAAGTGGTAATTGGTTGGTTTCATTCTCTTTTTGTTATTTTGTTTTTATAATGATTCTTGGTTGTGACACCCCACCTACAGCGACCCTCCCTGCCTTTTGCTTTATACTTTCATCTACTTGCGGACCATTCTTCTTCCACACATTATGAGGTCCCGGACGGTTGGAGTCGAAACGTTCGGACGGACACCAGTTGTTTTCTACGGTATAGCCATCCGTCGCTTCATCAAAGTAGATGTAAAACGCACGGTCGTTGGTAGCGTAGGGCGCGTCAATTAAATGTTCAATCCGGTTATTGCGCATTACGGAGCTGGGTTGGTTGGAGAGGGTATAAAGTCCTCCTGCATCATACAGCCTCCGGGCAAAGTGGTGGACGTAATTGGCTTCAATCCGGTTGCCGCTCATTCCGCTTTCCAGCAGGGTCCATCCCCAGCCCACACAGATACCTGAGTAATTGACGTGGCAGACTTCATTATGTACGATATGGATATTCTTTACATATCCGGCTCCGATGCCTACACCTCCCCAATCTTCATTGGTCACTTCCTCAATCAGGTTGTTCCGTATGGTGATTCCCGTACATAATTCCTGTTCATGAAAAGGTGTATAAGGCACATGGGTTTCAAATCCTTCATCGGGAAAGGTGCCCACCAGTAAGGCTGTGCCACCAATATCGGTGAAATGGCAATTCTCGACAATGGAAGTCGATACGGCGCGTTCATAATCTACTCCGGTGGCTGCTAAATGCTGGAATGTGCAGTGGTTGAAGTTTATGTTATTGCCGCATTTTATCTGTATTGCAGCTTCGGGTCTGCCTATCCATGCCTGGTTTTCCAGTTCCGCTTTTTCGGGTAGCCCCGGTATGGGTAGTCTGTAAGCATCCTGCAGATGGAAGCCTCCTTGCAATGTAACGTGTCCTTGATAAGAGGGGCGCATCCATGAAGTATGTTCGAAAGATATATTTTGAAAATATATATTCCTTACCGGGCGTTCTAATGTTCCGCTTATAGTCAGTAAAGTCTCTAAAGCCGGAATAATGACTTGCGCCTTCGTCATGTCTTCGTGAGGACGCGGGTAATAATAGATGCGTCCGGAAGGATAATCCTGATACCATTCTCCGGGCTGGTCCAATAGTTCCAGAGCATTGACCAGACAAAAGGTGGAGTTTCCTTTTTCTCCGTCAATGACAGGTTGAGGCCAGGGATGGGCAAACTCCAACCGGCTTTCGGGATCATGAAAACGGACGATTGTATTTGCCCCTTCAGTAATCATTTCCTTCACTCTCAGTATGGCGATGGCCCAACGTTGGTGAACGATCATCTCTACTTGTGAAGCGGCATTCAACCCTGCTGTTTGTGGAGTGGGAATGGTGATCGTCTCTTCCTCAGGGTTAAAATCAATCATGCGTTCCATTACTCCGTCGGGAAACTGTGCGGCCCGCTGTGCTTTTGTTCCGTTGACCCACATTTGCCGGGTTTCCAATATCCTGTTTCCCATACGGGGCGCTTCCGCTACCCATATTTTATTTCTAAGTGTTTCTGGTATTCTGGTATCTTTGCATCCTTGTTCCCAATCTGTCACAGGAACTCCGCCACTTAAGACTACACGGGCATTGGGAACAGCGGTGATACGGGTGGGAGAGTCTGTTGTCCCGCTATCTTCGGGGCGGATGAACAGGCTTTTATATTGTGGGTATATTCCTTCCTCCAATAGGATATTTATGCCTCCGGTTGTTTCGGGTGATTGCAATCTTCTCCATTCGCGCGCTTGCTTGATGGCTTGTTCCAGAGTCTGGAGGGGAGATTGGCGTGTACCGGCAGCATTGTCGTTACCGTAGGGAGAAACATAAATATCTCCTGCGGTTAAATAAAAGGTATAACTGACAAATGCGATAAAGCAGATTATTTTTGTTTTCATGGGTTCTCCGGATTTAAAGGTCTTTTTAATCAGACGGAAGGAATCAGGTTTTGTACCCATTGGATAATTTGCCAATGTGTCAATTTGCTGCATTCTACTCTGCGTGGTCATGGGCATATTAGCAAATTGATGCATTGATATATTGATTGAAGTATAATAAAAAACAGGCCATACCTTAATGAAAAGGTATAGCCTGCGTCATTTAATAAAAGAGATTTATTTTTTATGAGTTCATGCTCATCAGGAATTCTTCGTTGTCTTTGGTATTTTCCAAACGACTCTTTACGAAATCCATGGCTTCGATAGGATTCATATCTGCCAGATACTTGCGAAGAATCCACATACGGTCCAAAGTAGTCTTGTCGAGCAGCAAGTCGTCGCGGCGGGTGCTTGATGCCACGATGTTTACTGCCGGGAAGATACGTTTGTTGCTCAAGTTGCGGTCCAGCTGGAGTTCCATGTTACCTGTACCCTTGAATTCTTCGAAGATTACTTCATCCATCTTGGAACCGGTGTCAATCAGTGCGGTTGCGATAATGGTCAGCGAGCCACCGTTTTCAATGTTACGGGCAGCACCGAAGAAACGTTTGGGCTTATGCAGGGCATTTGCATCCACACCACCGGACAATACTTTGCCGGAAGCGGGAGAGACGGTATTGTATGCACGTGCCAGTCGGGTGATAGAGTCGAGGAAGATTACCACATCGTGACCGCATTCTACCATGCGTTTCGCTTTTTCCAGTACGATACCTGCAATCTTTACGTGACGTTCTGCCGGTTCGTCAAATGTAGAAGCGATCACTTCGGCATTTACGCTGCGCGCCATATCTGTCACTTCTTCGGGACGTTCGTCAATAAGCAGCATGATCATGTACGTTTCCGGATGGTTGGCTGCGATTGCGTTAGCGATGTCTTTCATCAGGATCGTCTTACCGGTTTTGGGCTGCGCCACAATCAAAGCACGCTGTCCTTTACCGATAGGTGAGAACATATCTACCACACGGGCTGAAAGGTTATCACTATATCCCCCTTTGCAAAGTTTGAACTTTTCATCGGGGAACAGCGGGGTCAGGTGATCAAACGGAACGCGGTCACGTACCAATCCGGGATCCAGACCGTTTATCTTTTCCACCTTTACCAACGGGAAATATTTTTCTCCTTCTTTGGGCGGACGGATAGAGCCTTCCACTACGTCACCGGTCTTCAAACCGAACAGTTTTATTTGCGATTGTGAAACGTAAATATCATCGGGTGAGGAAAGATAGTTGTAATCGGATGAACGGAGGAAACCGTATCCGTCGGGCATGATTTCCAATACCCCGGTACCGGTCAGGATACCTTCAAATTCGTAAGGCTTTTCCACCTGTTTGCGTTCCGGTTGTTGAGGAATGCTGGCAGACGCTTCTCCCTCAGCCGTCGTATTGTTATTATTGTTTGCCTGACGAGGATTGTTGTAATTATTGTTGCGCGGATTGTTGTACTTCTGATTTTGATCGCGCTGCTGGCGTGGTTGGAATTTGGGGGCAGGTGTCTGTACCGGAGCCGGTGTTTCTACTTTGGTAGCCTCAAATTTGCCGAACAACTCAGTAGGAAGTTCTATTTTTTCTGAAGGAAGATCCTCGATGGGAATAAAATCATCGGTTTCACTGCCGAATTCCAGTTCGGGAAGAATCACTTCTTTTTCTTCGGGAATAGCCGGTGTTTCTTCTTTTTTTGCTTTTTTGGGTGTCGGTTTCGCCGGTGCTTCAGCTTTCACTTCCTCTTTTGCAGTTTCTTTCGTTTTCGTTGCAGGTTGTTCTTCTGTCTTGGCTGTTACTTTCTTACTACCCGGTTTGCGTCCTCTTTTTTTAGGTGTTTTTTCTTCCGCGCTTGTTTCGGCCACGGCTTCTGTTTGTGGTGTTACCGCTACAGGAGCAGTCTCTTTTACTGTTTCGGCAGCTGCGGCGGCAGGCTGCGGGGTATTGGCTTCCAGTTTCTGTGCCTTGTCCTTGGTTGCAGTATAGACCTTGTCACCGTCTTTTTTAACGTTGATACGTGATCTTTTACGGGGTTGACTTTCATTGGCTTTTTCTGCCGCTACTTTTTGGGTTGCTCCGACTATGGCTTGCTCGTCCAGAATTTTATAAACCAGATCTTCTTTTTTTAGAGAGTCTGTTTTCTTGATACCCAACTCTTTGGCAATCGATTGTAATTCCGACAAGTCTTTGTCGTTTAATTGAATAATGTTATACATAGAGTATAGTTATTAGTAATATATTTCTTTATAATCTTTTAATGGTATAATTAAGGAGCGCAATCTACACAAAAATGTGTTAGAAGGGGGAAATGCACTCATAATTACGATTATGGGATTGATGTTGTTTTGATTGTTATCAGGAAGTAAACAGACTTTCCCGGATAGGGAACTGACGTATTTACCGAGGACAAAAGTAGATATTTTTTTTTAATCTCATGCATATTACAGAAGATTTTTTGCCGAATTTAATGAAATTAATAAAAAAAACGACGTGGGGAAACATCCTTTCTGTCTGTGAAAACCCTGATGTTAAATGAACGTAAAAATAGGTCAGATTGTTCAGCAGAGTCTGCATGAAATAGCAAAAAAAATACTAATTTAGCCCGTCAAATTTGATTTTTACTTAATTATAAATAGAGAAAAGATGAAAAAAGTGATTTTTACAGAAAAGGCTCCTGCTGCTATAGGTCCTTACAGTCAAGCTGTTGAAGTGAATGGTATGGTATTCCTGTCAGGTCAGATTCCCGTTGATCCTGCTACCGGTGAATTTGTTCCGGGAGGAGTGACTGAACAGACTACCCAGGTTTTTGAGAATATCAAGAATGTATTGGCAGAAGCCGGTCTGACTACCGCTAATATCGTAAAAACAACCGTATTTTTGGCAGATATGTCTTTGTTTGCTGAAATGAACGCTGTTTATGCCAAGTATTTCGAAGGAGATTTCCCTGCCCGTTCTGCTGTAGCTGTTAAGGCTTTGCCGAAAGGAGCGCTTGTGGAGATAGAGAGTATCGCAGTGAGATAACGAGCTTTTCGCCACCGATTGCACGGATTGATGCAGATTATTTCTATTGAAAAGCAATTGCTTGATATGGAACCTGTGTCAATCAGTGTAGTCTGTAGTGAATGATGGTGGATGGGGAATCATAAAAACAACTGATTAACAGATAGTGTAGAAAAGTGGAATATGAAACAACTGAACAAGTGGCAATGGTCCACATTAATATTATCTGCTATACTGGTAATGGCATTTTCAGTCTTTATTTATCGGTATGAGCCTTTTAAATCCGGGTTCGAGATTACCGACCAGCTGGGTGGTAATATTTTTCCAGCAACCATTCTCTCTACCGCAACCACAGATGCCAATTTAATCGTACCTGCCGATTCCGATTATATCGGAAATCCCAAGTCGTGTATCGCCATCCGGCTGAAGAACAGTTATGCCAATAGCAAATTGCGTATAGAAGTGGCCGAGACTCCTTTTTTCTCTCAGTCTGTATCCGAGTTTATTTTACCCAAGGCGGGGAAAGAATATCTGGTTTTTCCGGATATTATATGGAACTATCAGGCTTTGCGTGATAATAATCAGGCAGTGCCCGTTAGCATCTCCGTCAAGGCGGAATTGAATAAGAAAGAACTTCCACAGCGTTTGAAAACCATCTCGATGCGCAGTATCAATGAGTGCCCTTTAGGATATGTGGACGATAAAATGAAGTTTCACGATACGGGAGAGTTTTTTGCGGCCTACGTCAACGAGGAGCATCCTCAGATTGACAAATTATTGCGTGAAGCCTTGGATACACGTATCGTCAATCGTTTTCTTGGGTATCAAGGTAATGCACACCAGTCGGAGAATGTGGACAAACAGGTCTATGCATTGTGGAATGTGTTGCAAAAGCGGAACTTTAAGTATAGCTCCACCACCAATACCAGTCTTTCGTCCAATGTGGTTTATACACAGCGCGTCCGTACCTTGGACGATGCGCTGGAATCCTCGCAGATAAACTGTGTGGATGGCAGCGTGTTGCTGGCCTCACTGATGAAAGCCATCAATATCAATCCTATCCTGGTGCGTATTCCGGGACATATGTTTGTGGGTTATTACACGGACAAATCACATAAGAATATGAATTTTCTGGAAACCACGATGATAGGGGATGTGAATCTGGATGATTTCTTTCCGGATGAGAAGCTGGATTCTACCATGGTGGGCAAATCCCAGAACCAGATGTCGAAACTGACCTACGAGAAATCAAAGGAATACGCTACGAGGAAATACCGGGAGAATGACTCCCTGATACATTCGGGTAAAGTGAATTATATGTTTCTGGAGATTGATAAAAAGACCCGTGCGCAGGTGCAACCTATCGGTAAATAAATTTGTTGTATGGATATGGAACTTACTTATATATATCATAGCGGATTCGCCTTGTCAGGCGATGGCTTTACTGTAATCATGGATTATTACCGTGATTCGGAGGATGGACAGGCGCAGGCGGATTTGAACCGGTTGATGGATGGGACTTTCAGCAATCAAGAGGCGGGAATGCCGGAAGGAACCGTACACAGCGAATTATTGCGGAGACCCGGAAAACTGTATGTGCTGGCCAGTCATTTTCATCCGGATCATTTTAATAAAGAGGTATTGCAATGGCGTGAACAGCGGCCGGATATTATCTATATTTTCTCGAAAGACATTTTGCGTCATCGCAGGGCGCAGAAAGAAGATGCCGTCTGGCTGAAAAAAGGAGAGGAATATAAGGATGAAACATTGAGCGTGCGTGCTTTCGGTTCCACGGATGTGGGAGTATCGTTTTTGCTTCAGGCAAGTGGAAAAAAGATTTTTCATGCCGGTGATTTGAATAACTGGCATTGGATGGACGAGAGTACCGAGGCGCAGTGGAAGGGAGCCGAGAAGAATTTCCTGCATGAGCTGGATGATCTTTACGCCTATACGCCCGAAGTGGATGTGGCGATGTTTCCCGTTGACCCCCGTTTGGGAAAAGAATACATGCGGGGTGCCGGACAGTTTGTAACAAAGATAAAAACTCATATCTTTGTACCCATGCATTTCACACCGGAGTATGCCAAGGCAAATGCTTTCCGCGACTTTGCCGAAGCGCATGGAGTGCGTTTTGTGTCATTGACACATCGCGGACAAAAAATAGAGATTGAATAACAAAAGAATAACACAATATGAAAGTAAAAGGAAGATTTGATCATTTCAATATCAATGTAACTGATCTGGACAAGAGTATCAAGTTTTATGAAACAGCGTTAGGTTTGCATGAGTCTCATCGTAAGGAAGCTTCGGACGGTTCCTTCGTGCTGGTGTATATGGCCGATGACCACAGCAATTTCTTGTTGGAACTGACCTGGTTGCGTGACCATACCCAGCCATACGAGTTGGGTGAGAACGAAAGCCATCTGTGTCTGCGTGTGGAAGGTGATTATGACGAAGTCCGTAAATTCCATAAGGAAATGGGATGCGTTTGCTTCGAGAACACCGCTATGGGCTTGTATTTCATCAATGATCCTGATGATTACTGGATTGAGATATTGCCGGTAAAGTAAGACGATCGTTTCCGTTAGTAATGAATTAAAAAGATAGAGACTATGAAATACATTTCTCCCGGTGGCTGGTTCTCATTGGAATACCCGATGGGCTGGCACGAGTTTGAAGATACAGAAGAGAGTTTTTTATTCTATAATCCTGACCGGTGGACAGGTAATTTCCGCATATCGGCCTATAAGGATGAAGCGGCTGACTATGGTCCGCAGTGCATCGCATACGAATTGAAAGAAAATACTTCTTCCACCCTGGTGAAAGTGGGCAAGTGGGATTGTGCTTACAGCGCGGAAACTTTTCAGGAAGAAGGCGCCTGGTACACCACTCATATCTGGGTGACAGGAGAGGGGGATCTTTCTTTCGAATGTTCTTTTACCGTGTCCAAAGGAGGAGACAAGCATCCGGCGGAAGAAATCATCCGGTCTTTGCAGATCCGCAAAGAAGGTGTAAGTCACCCGCGTGAGATCATTCCGATCCGTGTCTTGGAAATCGGGGAGGTGAACACCGCCTTTGAGTGGGCTTCTACTACGATTAAAAAGCAACTCACCAAGGATTTCACTGCGTCGGAGAGCGATATTGACAGTATACAGCAGGTAATGGACAGCGGACGTTTCCAGACCCAGCAGCGTATGGCGTGGGAGAATTTCGGTATTGCCTTCGGAGCCATTCTGGTGAATGAGATGGAAGGTATGGAATGGGTGACTGTCATTGAGGGACAGAAAGAATATCCCGCCTTGCAGTTTATGTGTTCGGATATGGTGCTGGACCCTGCCGCACTGGTGTGGGGAAAAGCTAAAAAGGGACTCCCCTGCGACTTGAAATCCGAATTCAGGAAAATTAAGCGAGAGGCGGAGGCAGTGTTGGATGATTTAAATAAATAGACAAATAATGACCCCATATATGCAAGTAGACGGGCTTACCAAGTCATTCGGTGACTTGGTATTGTTCCGGAAGATTTCATTTGGAGTGGCCGAAGGACAACGCATCGGTCTGATAGCAAAGAACGGTACAGGCAAGACTACCTTACTTAATATAATAGCCGGTAAGGAGGGATATGATGAAGGAAGCATCGTCTTTCGTCGTGATTTGCGGGTGGGCTATTTGGAGCAAGACCCACATTATCCCGAAGACCTGACCGTGCTCGAAGCCTGTTTCTATCACGGAAACAGCACGGTGGAACTCATCAAAGAATATGAAAGCTGCATGGAAACCGAAGGCAATCCGGGACTGGAAGAGTTGTTGGCACGGATGGAGCACGAAAAGGCATGGGATTATGAACGGAAGGCGAAACAAATCCTTTCTCAATTAAAAATCCGGGACTTCAGCCAGCAGATCAAACATCTTTCCGGAGGTCAGTTGAAACGGGTGGCTTTGGCGAATGTGCTGATAACCGAGCCCGATTTCCTGATTTTGGACGAGCCTACCAACCATCTTGATCTGGATATGACGGAGTGGCTGGAGGGGTATCTCGGCCGGGGAAACATCAGTCTGCTCATGGTGACGCACGACCGTTATTTCCTGGACCGCGTCTGCTCTGAAATTATCGAGATAGACAATCAGCAGGTCTATTCATATAAAGGGAACTACAGCTATTACTTGGAAAAGAGGCAGGAGCGTATCGAGGCTACCAATGCCGAAATAGCCCGCGCCAATAACTTGTACCGCACAGAGCTGGAGTGGATGCGCCGTATGCCCCAGGCACGCGGACATAAAGCGCGTTATCGGGAAGAAGCTTTCTACGAACTGGAGAAAGTGGCGAAGCAGCGTTTCAACGACGGCAATGTGAAACTGGATATGAAAGCCTCTTACATCGGCTCCAAGATTTTTGAGGCGGATCATCTGTACAAGCGTTTCGGTGATTTGAAGATTCTGGAAGATTTCTCGTATATCTTTGCCCGTTATGAGAAGATGGGCATCGTGGGAAACAATGGTACGGGAAAGTCCACGTTCATTAAAATACTGATGGGCGAACAGAAGCCGGACAGTGGAACACTGGATATCGGTGAGACAGTCCGTTTCGGATACTATTCTCAGGACGGTCTGAAGTTTGATGAGCAAATGAAGGTCATCGACGTGGTGCAGGATATTGCCGAAGTCATCGAATTGGGAAATGGAAAGAAGCTGACTGCATCCCAGTTTCTGCAACATTTTCTGTTTACCCCCGAAACACAGCATAGTTATGTATATAAACTGAGTGGGGGAGAACGCCGCCGCCTGTACCTATGTACGGTGCTGATGCGTAATCCCAACTTCCTGGTGCTGGATGAGCCTACCAACGATCTCGATATCATCACCCTTCAGGTTTTGGAAGAATATTTGCAGAACTTCAAGGGCTGTGTAATCGTAGTAAGCCACGACCGCTATTTTATGGACAAGGTGGTAGATCACTTGCTGGTATTCAAGGGACAGGGAGACATTCGTGATTTTCCGGGTAACTACTCCGATTATCGTGACTGGCGCGAGGCGAAAGAGCAGCGCGAGAAAGAGGCGGAGAAGCCGAAGGAGGAAAAGACCGCCCGCGTGCGCCTGAATGACAAGCGGAAAATGTCTTTCAAGGAAAAGAAAGAGTTCGAGCAGCTGGAACAAGAAATAGCCGGGCTGGAGCAGGAGAAGGCCGATATAGAAGCCGCCCTTTGCAGCGGTACGCTGGGAGTGGAGGAACTGACGGAGAAATCCAAACGATTGCCGGAACTGAATGATTTGATTGATGAAAAGACCATGCGCTGGTTGGAACTGAGCGAGATAGAAGGATAGAATAACCGGAGGTGCAACAATGTACCTGATGCCATATTGCTATATTCGTTTTGAATAACAAAACCATAATATAGAAAAGAAATATGGCATCCATTAAATTGAAATTCCGCCCATCGAGCATAAAAGGAAAAAAGGGCGTATTAAGTTATCAAATTATTCATTACAGACTGACACGGCTCATCAAGACTTCTTACCGGATCATGCCTTCCGAGTGGGACGACTCCACCGGAAGTCTGCTTATTTCAACACAGTCTGAATGTAAAGCGCGTCTTCTGCTGATACGTGACCAGACGAATTGGGAGATGACGCGGTTACAAGGTATTATCAATGATCTGGAGCGGACCGGTGTGGAATACACCATTGATGATATCGTGGCTTCTTTCCGGAAAATCCCTTCTGTAGAGAGTGTGTTCAACTTCATGCAACGATGTATCAATAAACTGGAGCGGCAGAAAAGGGGACGGACGGCAGAAGGCTATACCTCGACAATGAACAGCTTTATCCAATTCAGAAAGAATGAAGATCTGAGTTTTGAAGCCTTTGATTCGGAGCTGATGGAGATGTATGAAGCCTATCTGAAAGAGAAGGGCTTGGTAAAGAACAGTACTTCCTATTATATGAGAATCTGGCGGAGTGTGTATAATCTGGCTGTAGAGCAAGGCTATACCACCGACAAGAAACCTTTCAAACATGTCTATACCGGCATAGACAAGACCGTAAAACGGGCTGTTCCCTTTAAAATCATCAAAATGATCAAGGAACTTGATTTGTCATTCGAACCCCAGTTGGAGCTGGCAAGGGATATTTTCCTTTTCAGTTTCTATACCCGGGGCATGTCGTTTATTGATATGGCACACTTGAAGAAGAGCAACCTCCAGAATGGAATTCTGACATACAGCCGGAAAAAGACCGGGCAACGGCTGACTATTCTGTGGGAGGAGTTGATGCAGGAGATTGTGGATAAATACAAGGATGACACTTCCGAGTACCTGCTGCCTATTTTGCGGTATTGTGACATAAATGACCGCAAGCAATATAAACTGAGGGCCAAGCAAATAGGACGGGGTTTGAATAAAATAGGCTTGCGGTTGGAATTAAAGGCGCCGTTGACTTTCTATGTGGCGCGCCATAGCTGGGCCAGCATAGCGCAGGACAGGAAGGTGTCTACAGACATCATCCGCGAAGGGCTGGGGCACGATAATGAAAAGACCACTCATATTTATCTGGCATCCATCTCCACTTCACAGATAGACCGAGCCAATCAGATCATTTTAAGGGGGTTGTAACTTTATTTGTATCTCAGGATATTTTGTTCAAGAAAAAATAATTCTACATTGCTGGCGAAACAGCGATGTAGAATATCATGCGGGCTGGCTGTACAATAGAGAAATACTGTGTGGCTTTGTGTGATATCTAATTTAGGATAATTTATTTTTTATCATGAACAAGTGTGATAAATCTGAGAATCAGCTGTTTGATAGCATGATTCGTTTTATAAAAAATGGGGTTCTCTTAGTAAGAGATCCCCATTTGGTTGCAAAAGTAGCTATAATTCCCAAGAAATGGAAATCTTTTCTTGTTTTAAAATGCTTTTAACAAGAAATGTATGAGAATAGTTCGTAAAAGGTTATGAATTACGATGCGTATATTTCACATTATCAATAAATTAAATAGAGAAGGGGATCTCTTACTAAGAGAACCCCAAAAATGAAGCTTTAATAAGCCTTCATTTTAGAAGTACAAATGATAAATAATTTATGTTTTGATGCAAATCTGTAATGATGCGGATTTGGGTACTGAATACACCTTTCCGCAGAATCAAAACATAACGGGTAAAGCGCCTAGGTTACTGCCATGCAGTTCAATCGCTTCCTGCCCAGACCAGGGGTCAGATCTGATAACCACGTCACAGACGGGGGAAGAAAAAGAATATCCTGACCACAAGTGGTATTATATGTTCCTGCGCAACAGAGAGCTGAAACGCTATATCGAAATCTTTACCGGCAGGAGGGCTGTGATGATTAATACCCGGTCTGGCATAAGGGAAGAAAGATATTTCTGCTTCAAAGTGTTTTCATATACCTCTGCTGACCATAAAAGACGTTTTGAACGGTGTCCTTATAGCAAGGAAGAATATGCGGCCCGTCGGGAGTCCGCCTTTGCTGTAAAGGAGGCGTTTGCGACAGGCTCTGTACAGAAGTTGAACGCTTTGACGGATGAAAAGGAAATCACGGGTGATGGTTATCTGTTTGTATGTGCCCCGTTGGATGAGTTGAATCTCATCCTTGCCCATCTGTTCCCCCGGCAGTATCTTGCAAAAGACCGCAATTCCTATAGCGTGGCTGTTATTCCCCATAGGCAGATGGAAGAATTTATTTATCTGTATGAATCCATGCCTTATAACATTGAACTGATGGATAAGCCCCTTGAAGAGTATATTCAAAAAAAACAGAAGATACGCATTACGGGTGGTGTCTTTCAAGGGAAGGAAGGGTGTATCATGCGTATTCACCGGAATACAAAGCTGGTGTTTGCTTTTGGTAATATGACGGTGGCTATCAGTTATCTTCAGGCTTTTCCGTTTGAGAAGGTGGAATAGCAAAAATGACTATACAAAGAAGCGTGATTAAATCTAATGAGAGTGTCAATAATAGAATTTATTGAAATTATTAGGTTAAAAAAGGGATGCAAACATCTCTCTTTCGATATTTTGGCTATTTTTGATGAAAATTTCGACATTAAAAAATGCGGATCATGAAAATAGCTGATGAACAAGAGAGAGTTTTTGGGTATTAATCGTGACGAATCGGCTGTGTGATTCTAAAAAAAATAAATTATGCAGAGTGATAGTAGAAGAAACATGCGGAAGCAATTCTTTGATGAAGTAGAAAGAATGTATCAGGTAAATAAAGACCCTAAGGATGATGTGTTTTATTACCATCCTAATGAGGATCGTATAGTCCTGTCCCATGCTTTGTTCTGGAGCATGACTCACGCATTGGAGAAGCCATTTCGTCATAACAAATGTTTTCTTCTGCTTCGTCAGTATCAAGGAGAGATGTTGACCGCTTATCTCACCGAGTCCGATGAATATATCGAATTGTTGCGCTATTGCAATATATTGTTCAATGCATTGCCCTATCAGTTGGGTCATGACAAAAGAGAGGGTAAGGCTGTGAAGGCTTCCAACAGGTTGATCGCCATAGCTGTGGTGGCAAGCGGTTACGGTGGCGATATGGATGAAGATTTGGCCGATGAACTGCTGGACGATATGGACTTCTTTTTCAATAAAGTCTGTTGCCGTAAGATAGAGCGGATGATTCTCCATCTCAATAAGCTGGTTGAGGAGGAACTTTGTCGTTTTTCTTAAGGGGCATCTTGGGGTTTGTACTCAGATTAGGGCTAAAATTTTAAAGGTGTACATTTACAGCTGAACATTCGGTGGCCACTTATCACAGCGTGATTGGAAGGGTGAAGATTCATGGCAGTTATTTTTGGAACTTCATTGAAATTTTGTTCAAAAATATCTTTAACGGACGTGAGGATTATGTTAACATGATTCCCGACTAAGTCGCTATGGCTATAAGCCAATGTTAAAATCAATCGAATTATTTTACTATACTCAGTTTAGGGCACTCTGAAGTGCCCTTTCAGTTGGGCGTGCCCTAAATTGAGTGCTTACCTGTAATTCATTAATTGGAAATGAACAAATACAAGCGTTTAGGTAAAAACACATTTTTGGTCTTCATTGGTAATACCGGCAGTAAGCTTATAGCTCTGGTTATGTTGCCATTCTATACTAGTTGGCTATCAGTTGAGGATTATGGAGTAACCGATATCATAAATGTCTATGTCAGTTTTTTGGTTAGCATTGTTTCTTGTTGCATAGCAGAATCTATATTTATCTTTCCAAAAGGGCAGAAAGTGGAGAAACAAAAGCAATATTTCTCTTCAGGTATTGTTTTTGTATTGCAGGCGTTTTTTGTTTCATTCTTATTGTTTGGAACTGTGGATGTTGTTTCTTCCATGTATGGTTTTTCAAACAGCTTTACGAATTATCTTTGGTTGATATACGGTTTGATGGTGGCAACACTTTTGCAGCAGTTTTTACAGCAGTTTACACGCAGTATTGATAAGATGATTGTTTATGGAATGGCTGGAATCGTATTGACCTTGCTTACAGCTATTTGTTCATTCGTCTTGATCCCTTTGGAGGGAGTTCTCGGTTATGTGCTTTCTCTTATTCTGGCAAATCTTTTTACGGGTGTGTATTCTTTTTTATTTTCGGGAAGTTACAAATATTGTTCACTGGCTAGTGTGAATAATGAATGCTGTCGTGAAATGCTTCAATATTCTGTGCCTTTGATTCCAAACGGTGTGATGTGGTGGCTTGTAAATGCACTGAACAGACCTGTAATGGAGACGTATGTGGGATTACATGGCATCGGTCTGTTTGCCGTAGCAAACAAATTTCCTGGAATTATATCCATGATATTTGCTATATTTGTTTCTTCCTGGCAGATATCCGTATTAGAAGAATATGGCAAAGATGGTTACGGTAGTTTCTATAATAAGATATTCCGGGGTGTGGTCTTGATACTCTTGGTATTGCTTGTCATTGTCACATTTATCAGTAAATGGTTAGTCTCTTTTTTTACTTCATTAGATTATTTGGATGCATGGATATATATTCCTGTACTCACATTGGGTGTTTTTTTTTCTTGTGTGTCAGGATTGGCGGGGAGTACTTTTTCCGCTGTCCGGAAAAGCAGATATTTTTTCTATTCAAGTGTTTATGGAGGTTTATCTTCCATCGTTTTTAATTTTTTGTTAATACCGTTGTGGGGCATTTGGGGGGCAGTCCTGTCCGTTGTCTTGTCGTTCATGGTTATGTCAGTTTCAAGGGTTGCGTATAGTTGGACGTATGTAAAATTAACCCATATCCCCCGTTTGTTGCTGATGCTGTTGTTGACTTGTATATATATAGTTTCAGCATGTTTGACGGGTAGTGCGAATAGTCTTGTTGCAGTTTTTATTACGATAGGATTATTGCTTTTATTGAATTGTGACTTGCTTCATTTATTAAAAAGAAAAATCATTAGAAGATATATTATGAAATAAAAAAAGATAAAGAGGTTAATAAAACAATGTTTATCTATAGGTCGGGATTCCGTTAATACTGTAGCGTTTTAGTGGAAATGATTTTTAAGAGCAAGTTGCATTATTTGTTTAGCCGAAGATATTCAGGCAAGGTGACTATTTTGGCTAATAACTCCTCTTTAAAAGAAGTATTGCCCGAATTGTAAACGGATACAATGTTGAATTCTTGATTCGATTTTCTTACATTTGGGTATTGACTTTCTTGTGGAAGAAGATTAAAGATAATTTTCCTTATAAACTTAATTAAGTAAAATGAAATTGTTAGATTGTACACTCCGTGATGGCGGATATTATACTAATTGGGATTTTGATGATACCGTAGTTGATTCCTATATTCAGGCAATGAATGCTTTGCCTATTGATTATCTGGAATTAGGTTATCGTAATATGCCTTCCAAGGAATACTTGGGAAAGTTTGGATATACTCCTGTATCTGTGCTTAAAAAGATTCGTCAGCAATGTACGAAGAAGCTGGATGTGATGCTTAACGAGAAGAGTACACGTCCGGAACACCTTCCCGAATTACTTGGCCCCATTGTAGGATTAGTTGACATGATACGTATAGCCATTGACCCGAAGAACTTCGATAGAGCTTTGGTGCTGGCCCAAGCTGTGAAAAGAATGGGCTTTGAGGTAGGTTTTAATACCATGTATATGTCAAAATGGCATGACTATAAGGGGTTTCTGGATAAGTTGACTCAACTGGACGGGGTTGCCGATTTGTTCTGTATGGTGGATAGTTTTGGTGGTGTTACACCGAAGGACATTAAGGACATTTATGCCATCGTGAAGAGTAAAACTACCTGTCCGATAGGATTCCACGGGCATAACAATCTTCAGATGGGGCTTATCAATACGCTTACAGCTATTGAGTGTGGGATAGATTATGCTGATGCTACTATTTTAGGTATGGGACGTGGCGCAGGTAACCTTAACATGGAGTTGCTTCTGACTTGTTTGGCAAAAGGTGGACTGGAAGTGGATTTCAATGTTCTTGGTGAAGTAGTTGAAACCTTTAAAACGTTGTATGAGGAGCATCGTTGGGGTACAAATCTACCTTATATGATTTCTGGAGCTTATTCTATTCCGCAGAAAGAAGTAATGGATTGGGTAGGCAATCGCACCTATAGCTTTAATAGCATTGTGCGTGCTTTGGACAACCGTCGTAACAAAGTTGCTGACAATGCCCGTTATCCTGTCTTGAATGCTACAAAGACAAAACAGGTTTTGATTGTGGGTGGTGGAGATTCTGTCAAGGAACATATTAATGCCATCTCAGAATTTTTGGAAAACAATGCAGGCATGAAAATAATCTTTGCTACAGCTCGACATGCAAGTCTTTTCACGGATCTCATTAATGACAAGATTTTCTGTTTGGTAGGAAATGAAGCCAAACGGATGAAGTCTTTAGTTAGCGCTGACGAGTTTAATGGAATTTGTGTGCTTCCTCCTTATCCGAGAACCATGGGAACTGAAGTTCCCGAGTATGCCGTGAATCAAACTTTTGAGCTTCATGAAATAGCCTTTACGAAATCATTCTTAGACTCATGTACTACAACCGCACTAAAATGTGCGATAGAATATGATGCTGATGATGTTTATGTGGTAGGCTATGACGGCTATCGTGGAGCCGTGCTTTCTGATAAGGAAGCTGATTTGACTAACGAGAACCGCACTTTGTTTGATGATTTTAAGGCTCAGACAGGCAAGGAAATCATATCTCTGGTGCCTACACTCTATAAATCATTGAAAGTAATATCAATCTATCAATATTTGTAATATGTCAGATAAAGTAGCTTTCTTTCTTCCTACACGTAAAGGTAGCGAAAGAGTAAAGAATAAAAACACACGCCCTTTTGCTGGGGATGAAGGTGGTTTGGTTGAAATTAAAATCAAACAATTGTTTGCCACCAAGCATATTGATGAGATTCTCTTTTCCTCTAATGATGAGAAGTGCATTGCTGTGGCCGAGAAATACAGAAGCGACAGTCGATTGAAGATTATTCCCCGTCCCAACGAGCTTTGTCTGAGTACTACAAACTTACAAGACTTGATTTGCTATGTGCCGACCATTACAGATGCCGATCATATCCTTTGGGGACATGTTACCACTCCCTTGGCAGGTACGGATGTCTATGACGCAGCTGTAGAACTGTATCTTTCTAAGCTTCATGAAGACTATGACTCTTTAGTGAGCGTTAAGGAATTGAAGAACTTTTTGCTGAACAAATATGGAGTCTTGATCAATAACACTACAGACATTCCTTGGCCTCGTACACAAGATTTGGAAGTGCTTTATGAGATTAATCATGCCGTTTTTTTAGCTAAACGTGATGTCTATGTAGAACAAAAGAACCGTATAGGCAAGAAGCCTTTATTATATCTCATGGACGAGCTTCATAGTAAAGATGTCGATTGGGAAGAGGATTTTACGATTGCTGAGATGTTCTATAAAAATCTGTATCAGAGATGAAAGTAGTAACATTCGGTGAGATTATGCTCCGACTTGGAGCGCCCGATTATCTTCGCCTGAACCAGTGCAATCAGTTTGACATCTCCTTTGCTGGGGCGGAGGCTAATGTGGCCGTTTCCTTGGCAAACTATGGGGTTAAGGCTGAGTATATCACCCGACTTCCTAAGCATCCGATTGCTGACAAGTGTATCAGTGAACTGCTATCTTATCGGGTGGATGTGAGCCGTGTTATTCGTGGCGGCAAGCGTATTGGTATCCTTTATCTCGAAACGGGTTCGAATATGCGCTCTTCATGCGTGTACTACGATCGCGAAGACTCCTCATTTGCTACCATCGGCGAGCATGAGATAGATTGGGAAGAGGTGTTGAAAGAAGCAGATTGGTTCCATTGGACGGGCATTACGCCAGCCCTATCTGAAAGTACTTACAAAGCTTGCCTGAGGGCTATTCAGATTGCTAACCGTTTGGGCGTAACTGTTTCTTGCGACATCAATTATCGTGGCAATCTTTGGAAATATGGTAAGACAGCTTCTGAAGTGATGCCTCAGTTGGTGGCTGGTAGTGACATTATTCTTGGTAATGAAGAAGACTGTGAAAAGGTGTTCGGCATCAAGCCTACGGACTTTGATGCCAATCATACGGAGGGATGTATTGATCAGGCTGCATTCTTATCGGTGTGCAGCCAAATGATGACTAAGTTTCCTCGTTGTAAGAAAATGGTGATTACACTACGTGGTGCTATTAACGCTAACTATAATACTTGGGGTGGAGTACTCTATGACGGGATTAAATTGAAAGAATCTCGTCGATATGATATTACTGACATCGTTGATCGTGTAGGCGGAGGAGACTCTTTTATGGGAGCGCTTATCTATGGTTTGCTTTCTTTTGAAGGTGATGACCAAAAGACACTTGATTTTGCCGTTGCTGCCTCATGTCTCAAGCATACCATCAAAGGCGATTACAATCAGGTTTCTAAAGAAGAAGTTTTAGCTTTGATGATGGGCGATGCATCTGGCCGGGTAAAAAGATGAGAATAACAAAGAATTATGGATAAGATGGTAAAAAAAGAAATAAAAAGTGCTCTTTCGTTCGCTAAACAAACTGTTAAGTTTGTTTTTTTTCTTGCACATTTGCTATTTCAGACAAAAGGTAATTTGAAAAATCCCCTAAAAAAAGTGTATTCAGGGAAAGTGGCCATGCTTGCTAATGGTCCTTCTATGAAGAATGTATTACCTAGATTGACGACGGATGAGTTTAAGAATACTGACTTCATAGTCTTGAATTTCTTTGGTTCAATGGATATTTTTACTCAGATTAAACCAAAACATTTTTGTATGGCTGATCCTATGTTCTTTCAAGAGAATCACAATCATGATAGGGTTATGAAGTTGTTTGATGATTTGAATAAGAAGGTGGATTGGGAGATGAATCTTTATATACCTGCTTCTTTGAAAAGACAATTTTTGGCATTTAGCGGTCTGCATAATAGTTATATTCATATCGTGCCCTTAAATCTTACAATATATACAGGTTATGAAGAATTTCGTCATTATTTCTATAGGCATGGTTTGTCAATGCCTAGTGTAGTTACAGTTGCTTTGATGGCGATTTATGTAGGTATAAACTCTGGTTATAGTGAGATTGATTTGTATGGCGTGGATCATACATTTTTTGATTCCTTGACCGTTAATTCAAAAAATCAATTGTGCATTTGTGATACCCATTTCTATGATAAAAATAAAGCGGAATTGAAACCTATGCTTCGATGGGATTCTACAGTTTGGCGCATGAGTGATTATTTGGAAGAGAAAATGGATGTCTTCAAGAACCATGATATAATGGCTGCCTATGCCGTGTCTCAAGGTGTACGTATAGTTAATTGTACAGAATGCTCTTTGATTGATAGTTATGAACGAAAATAAATTGATTTATAATAATGCTTCCATTGGTTAGTTCTAAATTAAGGAGTATGTCTTTGTTAACTAGAAATATAACATTTAGGTATTTATTATTATATGAAAAGGTGTTCCATTGGTGCTTGTAGTATTATAGACGGTAGAAGTATAGTTGTAAATACTACTCCTGCTGATTGCATTGCTATGGGTGATTCATGTAAAGTAATATAAAATATATAAATGAAGAATAATCCTTTAATTTCAGTTGTTACAGTGTCATATAATGCTGTTTTGACCATTGAACAAACCATTCTTTCTGTTATTAACCAGACTTATCCTCACATCGAATACATCATTATTGATGGTGGAAGTACGGACGGAACGGTGGATATTATTAAGAAGTATGCGAATAGAATTGCGTATTGGGTGAGTGAACCAGATAAGGGGATTTATGATGCGATGAATAAAGGTATTCGAACTGCGAAAGGAGAATGGATTAATTTTATGAATGCAGGGGATTTGTTTTATTCCAAAGATACTTTAGAGAAAGTTTTTTCTAAGTCAATAAATGATAACATAAAGGTAATATATGGTGATGTGATGTTAAATAAACAAGGAGTACTGTCACAAGGTAAAGTATATCCTATTTCCTTTATGCAAATAGCTATGCCTTTTTGCCATCAGTCTTCGTTTTCCCATATAAGTGAATATACTCATGGCTTCAATTTACAATTTAAAATTGGGGCTGACTTTGAATTTTATTATAGGATTTATCATCAATATAATGATAGGGTATTTCTTTATATGCCCATTAACATTGCTATATATGAAAATGTTGAAGGTCTTTCTACTATACGGATAAAAGAATGTAGGAAAGAATGGCTGATAATTCGATCTGATAATAAAGATATCAGATGGTATTATGATTATTTGAAATATTTCATAAAATATAAAGTGTTGAATATCAAGAGATATAAGTAAATGCGGATATTAGAATTAACAGGAGAACCTATAGGTACTGGTGGGCAAGAGATGTTTATTATCAATCTGCTTCGACATATTGATTTGACTGATTTGCAGATAGATTGGCTTACTCCTTATTATTGTGAGAATGATACCTATCGAAAAGAAGTTGAAGACAAAGGGGGCAGAGTGATTTGCTTTAATTTACACTTTAATCCAGGAGGTAGTAGAAACAATATAGTGAATCCACTCAATAACTTTCTGAAGAAGAATTATTATGATGTAGTGCATATACATTCTGGAAGTACTTCTGTATTAGCATTATGTGCGTTTGTAGCTAAATGGAATAAAGTGAAGAAAATTATTGTGCATTCACATAGTACAGGACTATCTAAATCATTGAAACATTATGTCTTAAGAATGATAACAAATCCAATTTTAAGTATGTGCCCTACACATTACTTAGCTTGTTCTGTGGATGCTGGTGTTTGGAAATTTCCTGCATCTGTTGTGAGAGGAAAATTACAGATAATAAATAATGGGATTGATTTAAATCTTTTCGCACCTGATGAAACAAAAAGATTGGAGTATAGAAAGATGCTAGATATTTCTGATAAAACAATGGTTATAGGAAATGTAGGACGTTTTTCTTATGTGAAAAATCAGGAGTTTCTAATAGAAATAGTGAGTCAATTAAAGCAACGAAGAAAAAATATAAAATTGATGCTTGTTGGTGTTGGTGAAACTATGAATGAAATAAAATCTCTCGTAGTCAGTAAAAAATTAACAGAAGATGTCCTTTTTATTGGTGGAGTAAACAATGTATATGATTATATGCAAGCTATGGATATATTTGCTTTCCCTTCAAGATGGGAAGGTCTGGGTATGGTGGGTGTGGAGGCACAAGCTATTGGAATGCCAGTTGTAGCCTCAACGGCAGTACCGATATCAATGAAATTAGTAGATGATGTAGTATTCTTATCTTTGGATGATATTAATGCTTGGTTGGGTGGCTTAAATAGAGATGTTTTAAAATCTCACGTTAATAATACAGATATTATGAGGCGGCATGGCTATGATATTAATTTGACAGCAAAAGATATTAGAGTTTTATATACCCAAGATCGAAATAAAAACTGAGAACAATGATTCATATCCAATCAGTAATAATCTATTTAGCTGTGTTTTCAGTATCAATATTTCTTTTATATTTTTCTCAGTGCATATTATATAAATATCGAAAGGTAAAGGGGATAAACAATTACAATAGGAGAATATTAGGTTATTTTTGTTTAGGCTTATCGATCACAATTCCGTGTTTGTTGGCAGCTCTTCGTAGTATGAATGTAGGTGATGATGTAGATGCTTATATTGAACCTAACTTTATATTTTCATCAGGATTAACTGATAATGGTTTTATATACTTTTTTGAAAATATGCCAAAAGAAACGGAATTTGGTTTTTCATTCCTGTTATATATTGGAAATTTGTTTAAAAGCGTTGGAGTTTCATTATTTTTGATACAATTGCTGATAATTCTTCCTGTTTATATTGTTCTCAATAAATATCGTTATTGTCTATCTGTTACATTAGGAATGGCTACATTTTATTTTCTTTGTTATAATTTTTCTTTTAGTGGAATGAGAGGAAGTATTGCGATGTCGTTATTGCTGCTTGATTTCTATTATTTACAGCATCATGATTATAAAAGAGCTATACCATTATTTTTGTTTGCAGCTTTGTTCCATAATTCTGCAATTTTAATGATGGTGTTTTATTGTTTTATATTAATGATATTGGATTCAAAGTATTCCAGATTATGGGGAGGAATATTTGCGATCTGTGTTTTTATATTGTTTTTGATAGCAGATAAACTTCTTTTTATTTTAGTTGGAATTGCAGGATTAGTAAGTGGAAGATATGCATATTACTTGACTGAATACATTGGTTCTGGAACAGTAGAAAATGTTCCGTTAACGGATTTCTTATGCAAATTAGTACTGCTGGTATTGATAACATTGTGGCTTGTTAAAACAAAAAAATTCAGTAAAAGATACCAGCATTTCTTTTGGTTTGTTTTGATGGGTAGGATATTTGTTTTATTTAATAGTGTCTTTTATGAGGCAATGCGTATTGCATTTTACTTTGATTTATTTTTGATTCTTTATGTTGCATCTATTTTTTGCTGTTTCAAACAAAATACATCAAATAGGTATATTGCTACAGCTTTAATAATGCTCCCTTCTTTTCTGTATTGGATTTATTTTATCATGTACATAGGAGCTTACCAAACTAATATATATACTTTTAGGTAATTATGGATAGAAGCACTTTAACTTTAATCGTCACTTACAATCGATTAAGTGACTTGAAAATCTGTGTAGAGGCAGTACGTAAACAAACTTATAGAGGTTTCAACATCTTGGTGGTGAATAATGGAAGTACTGATGGTACTAAAGAGTGGTTAGCTCGACAAACTGATATCATTACCATCAATCAAGAAAATTTAGGTGGTGCAGGTGGCTTCTATACAGGTATGAAGTATATGTATGATAATGGTTATGAATGGCTGATTATGATGGATGATGATGGTATACCTGACAAAGATGAAATAAAAAATTTAATTCAGTCTTATGATAAAGTAGTTTCAGCAACAGGAAAAGAAGTAATTCTAAATGCTTTAGTGGCTGATAAAGACAATAGGGATTATACAGCATTTTTATGGGCACGTGGCAGCAAACGAACAAATAAAATATTAGAATTACAGAAGGAACGGTTTTTCGATGACATTCATCCATTTAATGGTACGTTGGTGAAACGATCTGTCATTGACAAGATTGGTATGATAAAGAAGGAAATGTTTATTTGGGGAGATGAAAAGGAATATATGGCTCGTGCTGTTCATAATGGTATAGGACTTTATACTATTCCTGCTGCCATCCATTATCATCCTAAAGAGAAAGGTAAAAAAGGAAACATAATCCCGTTTGTATCAAAATATCAAATTTTGGTGAAACCCCAGAGAATGTCACATTATTATTATCGTAATGAGGGATTTATCTATAATACCTATCCTGAGAAAAAGAAACACATGATGGCTTTCTGTGTTGCACATATGGTTTACAATATCACCCACTTTAGATTTGTTGAATTGGCAAAGTTTATTAAGTACTTTAGAAAAGGAATGCATAATGAGTATTAACTTTATTCCTTGAATACTATAAATCAATCACATTTTATGGATATTAAGATTTTAGTGGCATCTCACAAGAAAGCTGAGATGCCTGAAGATGGTATATATCTGCCGGTGCATGTAGGAAGGGCTTTGCACCCCGATAGAGAGTTCGGGTATCAATCGGATGCCGAAGGTGATAATATTTCTATTAAAA
>ENA-OOZQ01000377-OOZQ01000377.1-human-gut-metagenome-genome-assembly--contig:-NODE-377-length-37796-cov-2.758565_pt1 | contig 37796 bp, 41 predicted proteins | sample MGYA00241188_ERZ501399 | MGnify/ENA primary metagenome ERZ501399 (study PRJEB25962, sample SAMEA2042658) | human gut metagenome | biome: human gut; feature: human-associated habitat; material: faeces... | reverse complement strand
GAAAAACCCCGCCGGTAAAAATTTCAGATGAGAGCATTTCTCGGCTGATGATGAAATATTTTAGGGTGGTGAGGTATAAATACATAGAATTTTATGATATTATGGTTGTAAGGAATTTTGATTATGGGATTAGATAAAGCCAACATTTTTAAACTTAGTAAGGAAGAATTTACAAAATATAAAAAAGACCCTTTTTTAGACTGTTTTGAAAGCACAAAAGATTTTGCTAAAGCGTTGAAAAATGATATTGATACAAAAGAAACTCCACATTCTTTGTTACTATCTGCCGATTACGGAATGGGCAAAACATTTTTTAGTACAAGATTTACCCAATATTTAAGAAATAATAGATATGATGTAATATATTTTAGCGTTTGGGAAAATGATTATATGCAAGAACCCTTTTTGGCTTTTTCAAAAGTAATAATAAATTACATTCATAATAAGTTCAAAGCGGAAAAGTATAAAGCTAATATTGCAAAAGTATTTAAAAATACAGAGAAAATAGTAGAGTCCATTACTATATCTACTGGATTAGGTGTTAATATTTCATCAGAAAAACTTATAAGTGCATTCAAGGCAGATACAGACCCTATTGTTGAATTTAGAAAACAACTAACTTCTTTTATAAATAAAATTCCTAAAAGAAAACTTATTCTTATTGTTGATGAACTAGACCGTTGTCGCCCTGATTATGCAATGAAAACTTTAGAATGTATAAAACATTTCTTTGATATAGAAGGGTTGTTTGTAATATTACCAACTAATAAAGAAGCATTAAACGATTGTATTAAATCTTTATATGGTATTGATAATATAAATAGAAAGTGCCAAGAAAATTATTTTCAAAAGTTTTTTAATGATGAAAGAGTTTTAAAAAAGCCTATTGAAAGTGATTATTTGTATATTGTAAATCAATATTTAACAAATAATCGCTTAACAGAAGCATTAACAAAGGGATTATTATCAGAAAGTGAAAATATTTATAACGGTGTTATTTCTTTAAGAAACTGGTTTGCTGCATATTGTTTTAATTCCTGTTTGACTGTTAGAGAATTAAAAGATTTCTCAATAGAACTTGCTAGAATTTGCAATAATTTTTATGAACCTATTCGTGTACAATGGTTAGCCTGTATTATGGCATATAAAAATATAAAAAAAGATTTTAGCTTTAAATACCCATTACCATCAGAACATTGTTTTTATAAAGAACATTATACTAGTCAAAGGAGGGAAAATGCAAAAGATTCTCTTTTAAATTTATCAAACTATTCTGTTGAATTAAGAAGATTGTCAAGAATTGATTATCCTATGGATAGCAAAAATCATATTGTAAGTGCAAAAAATTATACAGACTTTGTAAATAAATATTATAACAACACCAACCAAAAGAAAACATACTGTGAAATACATAAGTTTTTTAATAATATGAAAAAAGACATAATAGATATTAAAAAAGAATATCATGACTGTTATGAAATAATGGAAAATATAAATATAATGGAGCAAGCTGCCATAAACCAGTATGAAATTATTAAAAAATATCAAAATAAATATGGTTCTGACGATAATGATGATATTCGAGAAAGTAACTATCAAAAAATTATTGACAACCCTGAATTACTATATAGTATAGGTATTTTATAATTATTTTAGCAAGAATGTCCGCACATATTTATGCGCAAGTGATAATTCATCTTGATTTAGTTTATCGAGCATTGTGATTAAGTCTGATTTTAGGTCGGCGGTTTCTTGCAGGTGGTAAAATTCAAATAAGTCTTTAGGCTCAACATCTAAAGAAGTTGCAAGTCTTTCAATTAAATCAGCAGACGGAAAATTTTTACCGCTCTCAATACAGCTTATATGTTTATCATCTACATTCACGAGTTCTGCAAGTTGCGCCTGTGTTAGATTTTTCTTTTTGCGATACTCTTTGATTTTACGTCCAAACAAATTTTTAATATTCATATAAACCTCACTTTCAATTTTATTAAGAATTTTGACTGTTCAGAATGGGAAATGAGGTAAATATTTGACTTAAACTTACTTAATTGATAGAATTTATTACAGAATGGGTAATTTTTATACAAATTTTTACCTAAAAAATGGATTGAGAATGGTTTTAAATGTAACAGCTAAAACTAAATTTGATATTTATAGGGTTTTGCAGGAACTATCAAAGACAAATCCGTTATTCTGTAGCGAACTTGAATTTCAGTTTTACTTAGCCTGGAAAATTAAAGAATTATATAAAGACCAATTCACAATTTGTATTGAATATCCCTTGAAAAATTATGAAGGCAAAAATAGAAATATAGATTTGTTAGTAATTGACAGCTCCGGCGGATATATTCCAATAGAATTAAAATATAAAACAAGTAAATTTGAACAGATTTGGAATGGATTGACATTTAACTTAAAAGACCAAAGTGCAAATGATTTAACTAAATATGGACACATAAACGATATTTCAAGAATTGAATATTTCAAAGAAACTGAAACAAATTTTTTAGTTGGTTATGCTATTACAATCACCAATCAAAGTCGGACTTGGCAAAAAATTGTAAATACTGAACAGACAGATTATGAATTTTCTTTAGAGAACGGTATAACAATCAACAAAGGTATAAAGAAATGGCATGAATGTACTTCCGATTACAATAAAAAACATAATCCACCAGTATTTTTAAAAAATGATTATTTTATACATTGGCAAGATTTCTGCAACTTCAATAAACCGCACGGAGTATTTAAAATTTTAGTTACTGAAATAGTATAAAGAGGTTTATATGACGAGACAAATTGAAATAGAAATTGAGAAATTACTATCAATAATGCCACTAGGGCTAGAGTTTAGTACAAAATGGTTTAAGGATACTTTAAGCGGGTTATATGGAAGACCGCGCGACAGTTATATACCGTCAGATTACTGCCATAATATAAGAAATAATGGAATTGACTGGGAAACACAACCGCATTATTTTAAAGCTTTGGAACATGGGAAATATCGTTATGTTGGGAAAGATTATAAAGAATAAATTTTTAGACATCTTGCAATCACTTCTCGTTGTGCATAAATAGTTTTAGCAAATAAAACAGAACAGGTGGTAAATAATGTTTATTATATTTATAATTATTTGGTTTTTAATTATTTGTTTAGTTTATTAGGTTAGGAGTTAATTATGACTTGGTTAATAAGTTTATTATTTACTTTAAGCGGAATAACTATTACAGAAGATGGGTACATAATTGATAAACAACAAAAAGAATTAGAAAAATTAGAGCGTATATTTTGGGATGCAGATTATGTAGATAAACTAAAATACAACAAGAATTATATTTACATTGAACCTGTTACTAATAAAAAGGAAAGGAAATAATAATGGATATTTTCACTTTAATAGGTTTAAGTATTTTATTAGTATTCTTATGGGAAAGTGGCATTATAGGTATGTTTATTCTTGCCTGTGTTCTGGTATTTCTATGGGAAAAGTTTAATGCAATAATTCTAACAGTTGTTGTATTATCAGCATTAGTGTTAATCTTAAAATATGTATTCCAAGTTTTAGGATATATGTTTATTCAGGGATGTACAAAAAACAAAAATCCTAAAAATGCTAAAGAACAAGAGTTAGAAGAAAATCTTAATAAAATTAGAGAGTGGAGCAGGCGCAATAAATGTTAAAATTTTTCACCGGCGGGGGAAAAAAAATAAAAAAGAGAACAAACTTAATATAAATATCCTATATATAGAAGTATGGGGAGTAATAAATTATACAGATACCCTGATGAATATATCGAGGTATATGACATCATAAATTTAGAAAGGTACTCAACCCCTAAAAATCAGGGGAGAAATCCTCCTATTTTGGTGGGAAAACCCAAAAATTTTGCAAAAAAGGGTTTTCTTAATAAAAATTTACAATTATTTTTTTAGCCCAATTTTTGAAAAAGTTACTATCATTTTCAACTTTACAATTCTACTTAAAAGTTCTCCACTCAAGGGTTTCCAAACTTTACAATCTATCTATGCTTCTATCAATAGTTCTATCTATCTATAGGAATTGATTTTCAAGGGGTTGAGGGGTTGAAAATTTTTAAGAATCAATTATGATGAAAACATCAGGACTTCGAAGTTAGAAAAGTAGTTACCACTTGCATTCCTCAAGGTACAAGCCTTTTTAAGGCTTAGCTTGGCTATGCAAAAAATCAAAAGGAGAATTTTTATGCAAAACCGTATGCCACCCAATCGTCTTAGGACACTGGAAACAATGGAAGACATCAGACAAAACTGTAAAGGCAGAATATATGCCAATATGTTTACAGTTAAGGAGTTCGCGGAAACTTTTAAAATTGGTATCAATACCGTTTACAAACTATGTAAAACTAAAGATTTTCCCGTAATTCAAATCGGCGGAAAGAAATACATACTTGCCAATGATTTTAATGAATGGGTTATGAAAAACGTAGGAAAGGTGATTGAACTATGAACATAAGTGAATACATGACATTTGATGAAGATTACTTCGGGCATAATTTAGGTTTTCATACTAAAAAAACATCTTGCTTGTTTGATTATGCTAGACAGTATAATGAAATACCTTGGAAATATGCAAAATCTGTAAAAAATACAGATAAAATTTCTATATTACAAATAATTTATGCTCTAAGTGAAATTACAAAAAAATATTTATGGCATAACATAATAAATTATATTTATAAATTAGGTGACTTTGAGGATATATTTGAACTCGATGAATTTGGTAGAGCTTATATTTCGTATGAAAAATATAAAGCATACGCATTCAGTCACAAGAAATTATTTAAACTAGCCAATGTAAAAAAGAAGGAGGTAGATTTATGGCTCTTGCGTTTATAAGAATTGAACATTCTATTAAATTTAACACAGAGAAGGAAGCAACAAGGGAAGCGGATACTCTGAGAATGAATATTATTAGATATTCAAAAAGGTATAATATACCCTGTACCGCTATGATAGGTATTAGTACAACTAATTTAAGAAATGCCGAAGTTGTTCTTGTAAAAGAGGGAAAGCACAGACCCAAAAGAAAAACTTTATCTACAGTACAAAAAAACGGTATTCCGGAACAAGTTGAACCACATTTACATATCATATTAATTTGTAAATCAGATTATACAGCATTTGCAAATTATCTTATTGAAAGAATTCGACAAAGATTCCCAAACAGTAATTCAAATTGGTGGGGACAAGATAGTATAGAATACGATATGGACTGGAATAATAATATTCGGGGATATAGTGCAACTGCGAATTATTATATGATTACAGACCCATTGTATTACATAAAATATGTAATCAGGCAATCAAGTACTATAAGATATGTAGAAGATTATACAGGTGAAATTGATTTTGATTTTAAGGGACAAGTTCGGCTTAATTTAAAGGTTGTAAATGAGCGTACTTATTTTCACAAAAAAATGTGTAAAAATTACATCGAACCTATTGAGAAGTACCAAGAAAAGATGATGTCGGAATTATAGTGTAATTATAATAAAGGTTATTTATTAGAGAAAAATCCCCCTCATGTTGTGTTCGACAAAATTAACAGATTTGTCAAATATTTTAGTCTCAAATGCTGTTATAATAACAGTTCTAAAGACTTTTTAAGAATTACATACAAAACAGACTTATCAAAAGAAAAAACTATTTAAAAATTTTCATATGAGGTAAATGATTGGTGCGATAAGAAAAGAATATTATAAATTGTAAGTGGATTATACTAAAGAAACTTAAGTTTTCATAAAACCGCAGAGAATATGTCTATTTTTGTCAATCAACTTAACAAAACTTGATTAAGAAATGTCTTTAAATAGGTTATGGTCTAAAACAACATTTTGAAACCGTTTGAAATGTATTTGTTTAGGGTTGATTTTTTAATTTCCAAATAAATATTTGCGGAAGTCTTTACAATCAAACATCAATATCCAATAATGCAAAAGTCCAAAGGAGGTAAAAATGGAAGAAAAAAAGAAAGTTCAAAATGTCGCTTATATCAGAGTAAGTACAGAAGAACAAAACTACGAAAGCCAAATGGAAGCAATGAAAGATTTAGAATTTGCAAAAATTTTTACAGAAAAACGAAGTGCCAAAGACACCAACCGCCCCGAACTTCAAAATATGCTTGATTATGTTAGAGAGGGCGACACAGTTTATGTCAAAGATTTTTCAAGACTTGCAAGAAGTACAAAGGATTTACTCAATATCATTGAGGTTCTTGAAAATAAAAAGGTAAAACTTATTAGCATAAAAGAAAAATTAGATACGAGCACACCTGCAGGTAAACTTATGGTTACAATGCTCGGAGCAATTTATGAGTTTGAGCGAGCAAATCTTTTAGAACGTCAAAAAGACGGTATCGCAGTTGCGAAAAAAGAGGGTAAATATAAGGGTAGAAAGAAAATTAAAAAGCCTGATAATTGGCACGAAGTTTATAGTGATTGGTCTTGCCGCAAAATTACAGCTAAAAGGGCTTGTGAATTACTAAAACTGAAAACTAACACTTTTTACAACTTTGTAAAAGCAGAAAGAGAGGTTGCATAATGGCGAAAAGAAGAAGTAACGGCGAAGGCTGTATTTATAAAGAAAATCGTACTGGTCGTTGGGTTGGTAAATTTGTAATCGGCTACAATGCAAATGGCGGACGCAAATACAAAACTTGCAGAGGTAAAACAGAAAAAGAAGTTATTGCAAAATTAAAAGACTTAACAGAAATGCATAATGCAGGAGTGAATGTAAGTTCAAATGGTTTAAAAGTTGGCGAGTTTTTTGACGATTGGTTTTATAATTCAGTACTTCAACAAGCCAAAGTTATGAAATGATTATCAGACGACACATTAAACCACATTTAGGTGATATTTTATTATCAGAACTATCTAGCAGAGATTTACAATCTTTTTATAATTTTTTATATGTAGACGGAAGAACAGACGGCAAAGGTGGTTTAGCAGTAAAAACAGTTGAGAACATTCATCTTTTAATTAGCAGCGGAATAAATTATGCTCTCAAAGAGGGGAAAATTATTCGGAATCCGTTATTAACAGTAAAATTAAAACGTGAAGGGAAAAAAGAAGTTGAAGTATTTACAAGAGAGGAACAGAAACGAATAATTGAAGAATGTAAAAATTATTATTACGGTATGGCATTCAAATTTGATTTTTATACAGGCTTAAGAGCAGGCGAATTATTGGGCTTAACTTGGGATTGCGTAAATTTTGCTAATAATACAATACGTGTAAATAAACAAGTTCAGAGAAACAAAAATTTCAGTAATAACGCTAAAAATAAAACGATACTGGGCTTTGTATATAATACAAAAACAGAAACATCAACAAGAACAATAAAAGTATTACCGCAAATTATGAGAGAACTTGTCGAATATAAAAAAGAGCAAGATACTTTAAAACACCGTATCGGTAAAGATTATTATAAATATAACCTTGTATTTCCACGACAAGACGGTTATTTTACTGATACTGCAACTTTTTTGGATAATTTTAGTAAAATACAAAAGAAATTAGAAATTCCGCACCGCAATGTTCACGCAATGCGACACACTTTTGCAACAAGAGCATTAGAAAGCGGAATAAAACCAATCGTAGTATCACGACTTCTCGGACATGCCAGTATCCAAATAACTTTAGACATCTATGGGCATGTTATTCCTGATTTTGTTGAGCAAGAGTTAGAGAAATTGGAGGAAATATAGAAATAAAAATTTTATGTTAGAATAGTCAAACAAAGAGTATATTATGTTAAAACGTAGTGAATTAAATAAATATCAATATACCTATGAATACAGATGTATTAATGAAGCCAGCGAAAGAAAATTCTCTTCTAATTTAGGTAAACATTTTGATATTTTTATTTGTCATACTTCTAAAGATTATAAAGAAATTATGCAATTAAAAGCATACTTTAAAATTAAAGAAAATAAAGAGGCTTATGTTGATTGGATAGACGACCCTGAATTAGATAGAAGTGATATTAATGAAAAAACGGCTGCAAGACTTCAATTAAGAATGAAAAATTCTGACCAATTATATTTTGTTATATCTAAAAACTCATCTAATTCAAAATGGATGCCTTGGGAGTTAGGCTATTTTAATGGTGAAAAAAGAAGAGAAAATATTTTAATATACCCAATTATTGATGAAGAAGATGAAGAAATTTTTAACTTTATTGGACAAGAATATTTAAAGTTGTACAAAATAAAAGGAGTAAGCAAAGAATATTATACTGCAATGCAACTAAAATATTTGCTAGATAAACTTATCTAAATTAGTGTACATACGGTTCTTGATTTTTATGCAACCAATTTTTAAAATTTACATATTTCGTATTAGTTTCATTAATCCATAGCGTCTTTGTATTTTCCCCTTGGATTCCTTCTTCAGTAATATATGGATAAAGTGCCAAATATTCTTGTCCTTTAAAATCTTCATTTGCTCTATCGGTTATTGGTAAAATCGCAATTTTAGAATTTTTTAAGCCATCAAAACAACCCAGTTCCCAAGGCATCCATTTTGAGCTAGGACTATTTGAAGACGTAGCAAATATCATGCTTTTTGATTGTTTCATTCTTTTTCTTATTAATTCAGCAGTATCTTTTGATACATTATCACGACTTAATGTTTTTCCATCTGTTATCCAATCTACATATACAGAATACCCATAATTTTCAAGTATTCGTTTTAATTCCGCAATATATTCCTTATCAGCATAACTATGAGATAAAAATATATCAAACTCCGAAACTGCTTCACTGAAATTTAAAGAGTTTTTTACAATAGATTCATTTGCAGTATAACTTCTTAACCTAGATTTAGTAAAATACATAAATACCTCATTCTTATTAACAGTTTATAAAATAAATTATTAAGGTTACGATTAAAATTGTACTATAAATTGGAATAATAGATTTTGAAAACATTATCCTAACAATATTTGTTACTTTTACATTTTCTGTACTCATATTGAATAGGGGAACTTGTTCTTTGTAATCGGGTTTTACAATATTTATATAATCTTGTTGTACAAAGCTATATAATTGACGATACTTTCTTTCTAGTTGTAAATAAAATGAGTCTAGATACCAAAAAACTATTATTGGAATAATAGCAATCCAAATAAAACAAATATTATTTTTAGCATCAGCAAAAATTAACAGTGCAGCTATTAATGTAACAGTCCAACCTTTTACTAAAAAAGAATTATTTGCCATTCTTGTAATAATATCTTCAATCATTTTTAAATGTTCGATTTTACTTATTTTAATTTGTTCACACATATTTTTATTTTCTCCTAATTAAATTAAACACAAAAATAAAAATATTTAAATATGTTTTTATACTTTACAACACATTCCTATGCACATGAGGTTGGAAAATGTTAATTCATTTCGTGACGATTCGGAAAATGTTGAGATGATAAGTTAAAACTCGTGGTAGTTCGTGAAAGATACCGTCGGTGTAAAGGTTTGAGGTAATCGCTCATAACCCGAAGGTCGTTGGTTCAAATCCAGCTCCCGCAACCATTTATTTTAAAGGGTTTTAGCTAATTAGCTGAAACCTTTTTTAGTGCGAAAATAAGCCAAAGTTGCAAAAATGTTGCAAAATTATTTTGAGTTGCACTTTATTTTAGTTTTATCTGTACGGTGAGTTTTAAGGCTTGTGAAATTATTTTTGTATGTATTTATATTCGACAAGTTAAAAATTGCGACAGGACACACCATAACTACTTCATTTTAGACTATATAATTCTGAGGCACATTATTTATACCATAATGAAATGATGTGGAAAGACTTATGTAAAAAATACTCGCTTGAATAAAGCGAGTATAAATATGATTGCAATTTGCAATAATCTTATTAAGTCCCAAATCTCATTATTTTATCTTGTTGCTCAATGGTAGTGTTCACAATGTTATTGAGTAAATTAACACACTTATCATTAACTTCTGGCAGCAAGTGGGTGTATAAATCCATTGTCATAGTTATTGATGAATGCCCGAGCTGGTGTTGAACATATTTCATCGGGGCACCGTTTACAAGAAGTAAACTTGCGTATGTGTGCCTCAGGTCGTGAAATCTTATCTGCTCAATTCCTGCTCTATTTAAGGCAGGTATGAATCTACGTTTCATCATATTTTCTGCACTTTGATAATTACCCTCATTATTTGGAAATACTAATTTATTTTCACTAATAGGGCAAGCTATACGCCATTCTCTTAAAACTTTTGCCAGTTCATCAGACATATCAACTACTCTTATTTTGCCTGTCTTTGGTGTCCCAAGTCGTCCGTGGGTATAGTTTTTATCAACAGTAATTTTCTTTGTAATCCAATTTATAGAATCCCAAGTCAAAGCCATTAATTCACCCTGTCTCATGCCGGTAAATATAGCAGTAAACAAAAGAGGATAAAAATCAGGATAAATCTTTTTAGTTTTAGAAAGTAGTGCTTGAACTTCTTCTGTACATAAAGCTCGAATCTTTTTATTCTTAACTTCTTTGAGTGATTTTATACGTGCAAGCGGGTTTCTTACCGCAATATCGCTATCAATCATAAAATTATAAATCGCACTTATGAATTTAATGTATTTATTTACTGTTGCATTTACCCTACCTTTTTCCTGCATATATTTCATAAATTCTTTAATAAGCATAGGGCTGATTTCATTTATGTTTATGTCCCCAAAGAATGGAACAATTACATTATTTAAGTAGCCTTGATAAGTTTGATAGGTTGAGGGTTTGCAGTTTGTACTTGCGTGAAGCCTTAAATAAAGCTCTCCGGCTTCTTTTATTGTTGTCTTTTTGTTTATGGGATTAATACCTTTATTCAATTCTTCAAAGCGTTTTGCTTGTGCTCTTTCGGCTTCAGCTTTGGTTTTAAATCCTTTTTTGGTTTTTCTTTTTCCTTTTAGGTCTTTGTAATCAAATTCCCATTTGGCAGTTTTTGGACTTTTTCTTACTGAATCAATCATATTGTAAAACTTTCTTTTAATTTTAATTTAATGCGTTTTGAGCGATTTGCGAGCCCCTTCGCTACCTTTTGCAAACATGAATTTTAAAGAAAAGGCACCGTATCACCGAAACAATACGGAGCCAATAAGAAAGGAATGGAAATTAAGCATGGAGTACTGTGTTTTGTTCAACAAACTTTTTTAAAATATCTTCTGAAAATAGCACTCTGGAGCCAATTTTGACATGTCCTATTTTCTTATGATGTATCCACCTGTAAAGCGTGCTTGCTGATATATTTAAGTAACCGGCAGCTTCTTTAACATTTAAGAGAGTATTATTCATCTTTACCCCCTTTGTCATCAGCGGAAGTCATATTTTGCGCCTTATCCATAGCAGAATCAAAAAGACTGTCATTAGTTGGCGGCAGCTCAAAATCTTTGTCCGTAAGCTCGATTTTATAAGACTTCTGGTTTGCCCGTTCCTTGTAAATCGTTATCTTAACATCATTTGAGATATTGCCCTTAATGTTAGCAATTCTGCGAGTGAGAGATTTTACGCTCTTATATTTTGCCCTAAATTCAGGTATATCAAAGTTATCTTCATTTGCGATAAATAAAAGCTGCCTGTGCAGTTCAAAGCCGGACATCTTATGAGGCTTAATCTGCTTTTTGGCAAAGATTTTGAGTGCATATACAAGACTATCTTCTTCAACCGCAAAGGCTTTTTGTACTTCAATAATCTTGTCTAAAATACTTTCAAATTCTTCTTTTCTGCCTAATGAGTCAAATATACGCAAGCCAAAGGTTGCAAAATCAGCACTTCTTAAATTAGTCTTATAAGTGGTGCTCTTTAGTTATATCAAGGGCTTTCAGTACTTTTTGAAGTTCATACATGATATAAGACATTATCTCGTCTCTGTGGTCTAAAATATCCTTTATCAGTTCGCCTTCAGGTACAAATTCGGATATTCTCTTAAAGGGTATACCGATAAGCCTGTCTGCCACATCATCACGAGTAAATTGTGGTGTTCTTGAAGTTAATGCAAGATATGTCTTTGTGGGTAGCTTAATTTCTTCATTATCGGTGTATAATTTGCGTTTACCGATATTTTGTCCCGTTGCAACAGAAGCAAGTTTGTCATTAAGCCAGGATTTGCCCGTATCAACATTATCAAGAATAACCATATGGTTATTTGTTACAAGTGTATCAAAATCCTCAGGTTTGCTCGGTAGAGGTGTTACATTATATTTTGAGCCAAATAGGATTATTCCTATACGTCTCAATGTTGAAGTTTTACCGCTTCCTTTTTCGCCGACCGCAACAAGTAAAACCTTTGTAGGCATAATTGACTCAAAGAAAGTACTTAAAAACCATACCCGTACAAGTGTTTTAAATTCTTCTGCCGTCAAAGTTCCTGTATCTGTGTCGATGTTCATTGAATCAGCAATATATTTGTCAAAATAATTCACCGAATCATCAGGCTTTACCAGTTTAAACGGCTCGAAATCAGCTCTGTAGTTGAACATAATACCTTCATCGCCGTTTTCTAATTCTTCAATGCCTTCAGTTGTGATTTTATAAACTGTAGTATCGTTGTTAGAAATATAAATTGCATTTTTATTTTTATCATAGTGGCAGAAATTGTGCGTTTCTATCGTGGCACCATGGTCAAAAGCAAAAGTTGATAAATCGTTAACAGTATAGTTATAATACTCTCTTGACGGATTTACACCCATACGATTTAACAACCTTTTTAACCATTCATCAGAAGCTATTATAGGTATAATTTTCTTGTCATCATCAAGGAAGATGTACTGGTAATTACTGTCTTTGAAGAATTTCCCGCGCTGTAGAATTTCCTTTTCAATTAGTAACGAAACAAGCTGCTGTCTATTAAGTTGTGTTATTTTAGTATTATTCATAATACTTCTAACTTCTGCCTCAATGCCGCTAAGGTCTCTATGATAGAGTTTCATGGTTTTTAACAATTCCAAAACAGCTTCACTGCATTGCTTTTCATCTTCAAAACCATTTATAAATTCGTCAATATCTTTTATACCTTCGGGTGTTGATAATCCGAAAACAGTGCGAATTTCTTTTGCTTTTTCTAACACTTTTCTACCAGCTTCGTCATTATCATGAAGTATGCAAACTCTTTCGGCGGATATTTTCATGGCGGTATCTATATCACCATTTGCACCACCTAAAGCACAAACATCAATGGGTTTATTCATTCTATATAGTTGTGTTGCCAGAGAGAGTTGGTCAAACTCTCCTTCAACAACAATAAGACCTTTACGCATTTTCTTATAGCTTTTAACTTTTGTAAGTTCATCATCTGAAAATACACCTTGATTAAAAACACCTGCTTTATTTTGCACCTTTAATATTTGAAATGTTTTTGTATCGATGTATGGTTTTCTTGTTTTAATTTGAGTAATAAGTCCATTCTCATCACGATAAAAGAAAATAAGTCTATCCCAGTTATCACGTATGAATTTCTGTAATTTTTCAATAAAATCTTCAAGATTTTTTAATTCTGTTTGCAGCCTTTCTTTTTTCTCGGCGTCTGTTTCTTCCTCAATTCTTTTGTTAAAATCAGCAATTAAATCCTCGTTTTCTTTTCTAACATCATAGCTTGCAGGAATAACACCAACGTCAGACCGCCTTAAAATATGCTCCGGTATTTTTCTAATTTGATTCGCATAAACAAATGCTTGACATGGTTTACCGTCTTGCTTGTTTTCAAATAAACCTTTGTGGGCTGCTTTAAAAAATCTGTCTATTACAACCGATTTATTATCTACACCGTGATTTATTGTATTAAGATTAAGATGTAAACCGCACACAAAGCATTTTGCTTTTTCTAAGTTGTCTCCATACCTGTGCATGTGTATTTTTTCGCACTCCACACATTCCTGAGCGCCTTTTCTTTCTTCAAGTTCTTTGCTTTGTATGATATAATCGATTTAGGAGAATATATTTGTGAGAAAAAAGGAAGCATGTAAAAGAGAGTATGTAAGGTTATCAGCAGTTTTTGAGAATTGGTATCTTAAAAAAATGAAAGAAATTGAAGCTGATAAAAATTTGAATAAACCACCTAAAAATATGCTAAAAAGACTTGCTATAAGCGAAAATGAATTTTATGAAAAATATATAAATCCATATAAGAACCTCTCTAAACAAGATTTAGAGACTGTTTTTAAAGTTCTAGCACCTGAATTAATTGAAACATATATAAAGGAAGGTTCTTTGCTAGTTGGTTGTGAATTAAAATTAAAATATGATATAAGTTTTACAAGAAAAGAAAATGCCCTTAGTTGGCTTTTATTTCAAGTTGATTTACTTGGTATTTTTAAGTTATCAAAAAATTTAAAAAAGTTTCTTTTAATACCATATCATCAATGTTACTATTGTGGAAAACCCAACTATTATATAAGAAATGGTAATTTAACTTAAAAGAAATTTTATGCCATAAGGATAAGTGTCAAAATAGCTCTAATCCTGAAAAACATGATAATTGTTGTTATGCAAAATGGGTACGAAAAAGAAAATCTTTAGAAAAGGCTTTAAGTGTTGTTGATAATTTATATCACGACATTGAAGATTACGAAGATGAAAAATTGAGTAATGAGCAGAAAGCTGTTTTAAATAATAAACTGGATAAGATTTTTATTGATTTTTGCGAAAATCAATATCAAGAAAATTTAAAAATAAATTACACAATACAAGAATCAGATAATAAAGCTATTAACTTATTAAAAATTTCGTTATAAACTTTCGCAAATCAAACTAACCTAATTAACCATATTAACCGGTTACTTTGGTTAGTATGGTTAATTTAAAATTAAAGAATTTTACTGAATTTACATTTCATGCCTGTAGGTTTGCCAATAATACAAGTAATGCGGATTTAATAATTGTCATAAAACTTACGGTCTTTTTGTTTATGTACAGGAGAATAAATGTTTTAAAAAGACGCCGAAACTAAATTGTGGTATCACTCTTCTATTTTAAAAGTATAATCCCCCTTTGATAATGACTGCATACCAAGTAATCCAATGGTATTTCCTTTCATATCAGTTATTTCAACAATTATGACCATGCAATTAGGTTCACCCTCTATAACTTCACTATTTATTATATAATTATCCTTTTTAATTTCAACTTGCTTTATCTTTATACTCTTAACCTTAATGCCTTTGTAATATTCATGCGCCATTAATAACTCAATATTAGGGTTAATTTCCAATGTTGAATGTATAACGGCGTCCTTAGTTTTTACTTGTGGATTGGTAAGAATCAAAATTACTTGATATAAATCAGAAATATTTGAGCCACTTCTCATATCATACCAATCATAATATTTTTTTCTTTTTATAACCTTTTGATTTTTAGGGTCAAACAATTTAATTTCACTAATATTAAATTTTTGTGTATTACCATTTATAACAAAAATATTTCTGTATTCTAGTCCATTATCTGCAGGTGATTTTGTTTCTATGGAATAAATATTTTTCCCCTCATTCTTTATGCTTTCCTTGTTAAAATATGTTGTAGTATCTGGAATTTGTACCCAGTCTGCAGCAATAACAGGTAACAACGAAAAACAAATTAAAAGTAATAAATATAGTATCTTTTTCACATCTCACCTATTTATTTAACTTCTTTTCTAATTTTTTCATCTCTTTGGTTGTATTGTGCAAGAAATTTTTGTAATAAATATTATCAGAATACACATTTTTAATAAGGTATTGAGGATAATTAATAGCAATATGCTCATATATATTAATCATCCTTTTTGTCGCTAGAGGATAAAAATAGCACCATTCATAACGGGTTTGTCCTAAAGTCTTGCTGTAAATTGTAATCAAAGCTATTGGATTGTAACCTGCATTTACCATATAATCTACTGCTTTTAAATCTGCTTTGTTTTCTTTTGGTCGAGGATTAAAGGAATAGACTGCATGAGAGAAGAAACCTCTAAATAAACCTTTGTAAGAATTTTCACCCATAGCTATTGCATGGCTTAAGAGTCCTGCTAATTCATCTTCATTATCTGTTAGATTCAAAACATCACCATAAACCCACAACACTCGCCCGGTATAATCCAAACCAATATTTTCCGGTTTGTAATCTAATGTTGCTCTGGGATTTTTGATAGAAAGTGTATATTTAAACACCATTCTTTTTTGTATATTGTTTGTTTCTAAAATCTTAAATCCGATTGGTGCAATATCATCCGGAGTTGGCTTTTTAGCTTCTGCCATAGGAGTTGAAACAAAAAGCATTAATACTGCAAACAAAACTAAAAACTTTTTCATAAAACCACCTTTCTTAAATTTTGTATTTATTACAATTCATACGAGTTACCGAATTTGTGCAAAGGTCTTTCCTGTGTGTAATCAGGTCTAGTGTAATTATTCTGATTATTCTCATAATTTTGCTTGTTGTAATAATCGCTGTACATTTTTTCAAACTGCTTAGGATTTTCCATTGCACGATTCAAAGTATCGGTTTTGCCTAAACTCTGTTCATACTTGATTTGCTCAACTGTGTAATAGGCAAAACATTTTCCTGTGATAGCCGTTAGGATACAAAACAAAATAAATAACTTTTTCATAATTTACCTTTCTTAACTACGTATAGTATTAGTCTTTAAAATCTTGATATACAGAAGATTAACACATATAAACGCACGGTCAGTTTGTTCAATTGACTTTATATTACCACGAAAATTGCAATATGAGTAAAAAAGATTTACAAAAGTTTGGCAAGAGATTAAAATTTCTAAGACTTGATAAAGAATTAACCCAGCTTGAATTGGCTGAAATTCTTGACATGTCTCCTAATTTTATAGGAATGATTGAACGCGGTGAAAGAAATACAACCGTTTAAAATGTGTTTAAAATCGCAAGAGCTTTAGGAATCAAGCCTTCTAACCTATTTGAAGATCTTTAAGTCTGCAAAATATCTATCGCTTTTTGCAGCTTTTTGTTTAATGTTCTGAAAAGTATGTAATAATCGTCTTTATCTTTATTGAGTTGTAAATCTTCATCAATAATCCCGGAATCACTAGCTAGGGCACCTAACTTAATGAACACTTGCAAATCGTATAAAATCATTCTTGTGTCCGAAATTCTGTTTTCTAAATTATTTAATGTGTTTTTATCGCACATAAAAATTAACTCCTTTGTATTTGTATGTTTGTATCTAGCTGCTTTATGATATTTATAACAGGCGTCCCTTTTTAATAATGGGTAATCCCGCCATAATCGCATATTAACGCAAGAGTGAATTTCTGTGCACCATGTTAATTTATATTTGTTGCGAATGTTAGAATATTATTTTCTTCAATCATTTAAAAAAATTTTTAAATAGTTTGTAAATTGAGTATATTGCTTTCTGATTTTTGAATATTTGAACACTTCACTTGACAAAATAAATATTTTTAGGTAAATTAATTTTGTAAAACTGAATTAAATAAGGAGAATCTGGTGAAACAATTTGATTTGGAAATTAACGAGGAAGTTTTAAAAGCTGTTGCAAAAAGTGTATCAGACGGTATTGGTGTTGATTATATTCACAATAAAAAACAACTAGACACTTTTACTCATAACAGCACACACTCTATGATTTGGGATTTAATTAATACAAATTGTAAAAAGAACTTAGGTAAAGATTTTATCTGTAGTGTTCAAAAAAAGAAACGCGGTATATGGGAATTCTTAATTATTTATGACAAGCAAAGTAAAAAATTAATAACCGTAATGCGAGAAAATCGTTTAAAACAAATTATCAAACACCCCCAAAAGTACAAAAAGCATTATGTTGCAGCACTATCTCAATTTCTCAATGAAGGATTAAAACCAAACCAAACAAAATTGTTTAATCTTCCGAAGACTTCTGAAGAACAAGATTACTTAAGCGAATTGTCAAAAGAATTATGCAGCGATATAATTGAAGAGATTGTTCAAAATAGTCTATATGCAATACTATCATTCAATTCATCTGGTGGGCTAATGACTAGTTTTAAGGCAACTTATCTCACTCAAAATATTGAATTGTCGAAAGATATACCTTTAGAAACATACATCCCTAAAGATTATGATGTAATTGCAGAGACTGTACCGCAAATAGAAACAAAAGACATTCCTTTAACATTAAAACCTGCAGCTTTAAAGAAAAAGCTAGCTAAGGAAGAAGCTCCCGTTGATTTAGTAGAGGTAAAAATACCTGATATGACAGAAGAAATAAAAAAATAGTGAGGAATAATATATGTCGAACAGTTTTAATGGACAAAGATTAAGACAAGCTCGGTTATATAAAGGTTTGTCAATAAATGATTTGGCAGAGCTTTTAGGTGTTTCAAAACAAGCAATTTCACAATACGAGACATCTAATGTTACACCGGATTTTGACAAAATGAGAATAATAACAAATAAATTAAATTTTCCGTCTTCTTATTTTTTTCAAGAAGATAGTTTTGATGTTAATACCAGAACAACATATTTCAGAGCTTTGTTATCGGCAAATAAAAATGCAAGATTGCAACAAGTCGTGAAAATAAAACATCTTGCTATGATATATGAAATTCTAAATAATTATTTAGAATTTCCTCCGTTAAATCTTCCAGATGTTTCAGAATTTTTAAATCAAGATGAAATTAATTATGAATTAATAGCTCAAAAGGTTAGAGAATATTGGGATATAGGTTCAAAACCAATTGAGGATTTTCCTTACCTTCTTGAGAAGAATGGTATCATAGTTGCTACATACCCTGTAAGTCAAGATAATATTGACGCATACAGTCAAAAAATAAATGTAGAAGGTAATGATAAGTTTATTATTGTATTGTCAGATGATAAAAATTCAGCAGTAAGAAGTAATTTTGATGCCGCTCATGAATTAGGTCATATTTTATTACATGATTGGAATCTTGATTTAGAAGAACTTCCACGAGAAGATTTCAAAAAACAAGAAAAACAAGCAAATAATTTTGCAGCAGCATTTTTATTGCCTAAAGAAGCATTTTTAAAAGATGTGAGTTTATATCCTAAAGATTTAAAATATTACATTGAATTAAAAAGAAAATGGAAAGTTTCAATTTCTGCAATGTTAATAAGAGCAAATAAATTAGGTGTTATTAATGACAATCAATATCAATATCTAATGAAACAAATGGCATTTAACAAATGGCGTCAAAATGAGCCACTAGATAATATCATTATTAAACGTGAGCCAATATTACTTAATAAATCAATTGAAATGTTAATGGGTAACAATATTTTTAATCCGCAAGAGTTTTTAGATGAACTTACTGAAAATAATATTTCTATGAAGCCTGATGAAGTAGAGAAATTGTTAAATTTACCAGAGGGAACTCTATTGACAAAAGAAGAAAAAAATATTGCTTCAATAGTAAATTTAAAAAAGAAAAGCAAATAACTTATCTAAAAATTTTAATATAATTTTCAAAGACATAAAATCGGTTACGATTGTAACCGGTTTTTTCTTCAAGGATTCCAATTTCAACAAATGTTTTGAGGATACCGTTAGCAGTAGCTGAAGTTACATCTAATTCCTCACTCACAAGTTTAGAATTAACTTTTGGCTGTGAATACAATAGTTTCAATAGCCTTTGCCCATTTGCAGCTTTTTTACCTATTTTATTAAGTTTATTTTCAACTTCTTTTTTGAGTTTAATTATTTCATCAAATGTTTTAATACTATTTTTTGATGTTTCAATAATTCCACTTAAAAAGAATTTAAGCCATTGTGTCATATTATCGCTTTGTTTAACCATTGATAAAGAATCATAATATGACATCCTATTGCGTTCAAAAAAGTCTGAAATATATAATACCGGTTTATTTAATAATCCTGTACTAATTAAATATAGGATTATTAATAGGCGTCCAGTTCTTCCATTACCGTCTAAGAATGGGTGAATTGTTTCAAACTGATAATGTACAATTCCAGCTTTAATTAATTCCGGCACCTGTAAATTTTCATTATGTAAAAATTTTTCAATATCTGTTAATAAATCTGGCAACATATTAGGTTCTGGTGGTATAAAAAATGCGTCTTGCAAAGATGAACCGCCAATCCAATTCTGAGTTTTACGAATCTCGCCAGGTGTTTTATGTTCACCACGGACGCCTTGCAATAATATTCTATGAGCTTCTTTTATTAATCTCATAGAAATTGGCAACTCTTGCAATCTATCTATTGAATAGTTTATTGCTTGAATATAGTTTTGAACTTCATGCCAATCGTCCCGCAATTCCGGTTTAATTTGTTCAACCGGTGTAATTGCATCCTCAAAAGTCGTTCTTGTGCCTTCGATTCTATTTGAGTTTGTTGCCTCTTTAGTTGCATACATTTTAATAAAAAATTCAATATTAGGAATTAAATCAGCATAAGAATTGAGCTTTCCAAGCCAAAGACTTGCGTCTTGTAATAGCGGTGCTAATTCTTCAAGATTCCAATCAATATCATCATTGATAAATGACGGATTAAATGGCTTGTAACCTTTATACAAAATATATGTTCCTGCTTTGTATTCTTTCATTATAAATAATCCTTATTTTAAGAAAATAGTTTTTCCTATATTATAACATAGTTTTATTATAGTTTACACAATTTGCGAAGAAGTATTAATTATTTGTGTTACAATAGCAGTAATTAGGAGGAAATATTGCAAAAAGTTTTCATTGATACTAGTTGTTATATGGGTTTTGGATTAAATTTTAATAATCAAGCTTTTTCACAGTTATTACAGCTAGCAGAAGAAGGACATATTCAAATATTAACGGCAGATGTTATTTTAAAAGAATTAAAGCAGAATATTACTAAAAGTAAAAATAAGGCTCTTAACGCATTAAAAATCATCGAGAAGGAATACATAATTAACAATAATGTGGCTGGTGTTAAAGAACTTAAAGATAGTATTAAAAAGGTTGAAGAAAATATTTTTAAACAATTAAAAGAATGTAACCTAAAAGATATAAATATTACAGAATTAAATATCCAAAGCATAATGGATGATTATTTTTTAGGAAATCCTCCGTTTTCAGATAAAGAAAATAAAAAATACGAATTTCCTGATGCTGTTGTATTGCATTCAATATTGAAATATCTTAATGGTGAGATTTGTTATGTGATATCAGAAGATGACGATTGGAAAAGTTTTTGTGATAAATGCGACAATATAACTTTTTACAATCGTTTATCATCTTTTATAAATAAACATATAATAGATGAATCTTCAAATAAACCATTGTTTGAGCAATTAAGAAATCAAATTTTTAATGATTCAGACTTTATTAAACCCTGTGTTGAAGAGTGTTTTCAAGGTCAAGACTTCTATCATGATGAATCTACTATTGCAGAACCTGAAATTGAATTAGAAAATATATCAAATATCGAACCCGAAGAGTTATTTATAATATTTTTTGATGAAGATAATAAGACAATAGAAGTTGAACTTTATGTTAAAATTGACTTTACTGTAAATATTAGAGGATATGAAGCTGGCTCTTGGCATAAAGATGATGAGACAAAAGAAATTTTTTATATTGACGGTGTTGATAATGATGAAATTACAACAGATGAAACTATAGAAAAAAGGTTAAATTTAACGATTGTCTATGATGAAGATTTAAATTTTGACATAGAAAATTGTGTAATGGATTGTGAAATTGTTTCTGTTGGACAAGATGACGTATTTTGCTAGAAATAATATTTTTATAAATTTATAGAATTTTTCTATGACTCCGCTTAAAGGAGGCTAAATAGGGGATTTACCTCTCCCCATCCTTATGTAAAATCGCAATTCTTCAATTTTCAATCTTTCCTTAATCGCATTTCGGTTGCAAAAAAGTTGCAAAAATTCTGATAAAGACAAGATGATAGTGATTAAACATGACTAATCTAAACGGTTTCAAATTCATGTACCGCAACGAACAGAGATAAATTCTGATAAATTTCAGTCACAAGCGAAAACTATTGCAAATGGGGCATTTATCTCCTCATAACCCGAAGGTCGTTGGTTCAAATCCAGCTCCCGCAACCAATTTAAAAAGTGACTTTTAGAAAATCTCTAAAAGTCACTTTTTTAGTAAAAACAGCACATTTTACTGCACTGAAATTAGATTTGGATTTATTTTCTACATTTTGATACTCGGACGGCAAAAACTTAGAGCTTGAAAACTTGGTTCAGCTTGTTGAATATTTGAATTTAATTTTATTCAGGTATAGTGTATTATGCGAGAACAAGCAATTGATAGCAATTACCAATAAAATTTAATAAGTCATCAGTACAGAACTTATTATTAATTAAAATAAATATAAATATTATTTATCTGGTATAATAAATTGTACATGGAGATCTATCACAATGCTTTATTATACAGATTTACACATACATTCAAAATACTCGCGTGCTACTAGTAAGAGCTGTAATTTAGAAGAACTTGCATTCTGGGCTAAAAAGAAAGGACTTAGTCTGATTTCTACCGGAGATTTTACACATCCGGCCTGGTTTAATGAAATAAAAGAGAAGCTTGTACCTTCAGAAAATGGAACTTTTAGACTTAAACCGGAAATCGAAAAAGAAATTTTTCAAGGAACCGAACCTGTAAAATTTATTTTGAGCGTTGAAATTTCTACGATTTATAAAAAATGGGATAAGACAAGAAAGGTGCATCATGTTTGTTTTGTGCCTGATTTACAAGCAGCAGAAAACTTTCGTCTGAAACTTGAAACTATTGGAAATATAAAATCCGATGGAAGGCCAATATTGGGACTTGATTCAAGAAACCTTCTGGAAACTGTTCTTGAAGCAGGTGAAAATTCTTATATCATTCCGGCTCATATTTGGACACCATGGTTTTCTGTATTAGGCTCAAAATCAGGTTTTGATTCTATAGAGGATTGTTACGGCGACCTTTCAGAGCATATTTTTGCAGTTGAAACAGGGCTTTCTTCTGATCCAGAAATGAACTGGCATGTATCAAAATTAGATAAGTTCAGACTTGTTTCAAACTCTGATGCCCACTCCCCTTCAAAACTAGCCAGAGAAGCTACTGTTTTTACTAAGGAACCTGATTATTATTCAATCATGAATGCTTTAAAAACAGGTGATGGCTATTGCGGAACTGTTGAATTTTTTCCGGAAGAAGGAAAGTACCACGAGGACGGACATAGAAAGTGTAATGTCTGTTTGACGCCGGAAGAAACAAAAGCATTAAATGGAATTTGTCCGGTCTGCGGAAAACCTCTTACAATAGGGGTTTCTTACAGAGTTAACGAGCTTTCTGACCGCAAAGAAATAATTACACCGCCTGCAACGGCAGGACAAACTTTTAGTCTTGTACCTTTGCAGGAAATTCTTGCTGAAATTTTAGGCGTTGGAACCGCTTCTAAGAGTGTTTCTGCTGAATATGAGCGTCTTACCTCTAAATTCGGGTCGGAATTATCAATTCTTAGAGAAGTACCTGTTGATGAACTTAAAAGGAGTTCTACGCTTTTAGGCGAAGCTGTATCGCGTCTTAGAACAGGAAAAGTTATTAAGCAGGCGGGGTATGATGGTGAATATGGAATTATAAGACTTTTTGAAGATAGTGAACTTGTAAAAAAAAAGTTTGTAAATCTAAAGCTTAATATTGATATTCCTAAGCCCGCGGAAGCAGCTATTGAAAAAACTCCTGTTGTTGAAAAACAGCCTAAGAAAAAGGGACTGGATGAGTATCAGGAAGCTGCGGTAACAGAAAATTCAAATCAACTTTTAATCGCTGCTGGTCCCGGGTCAGGTAAAACTACCGTTTTAACACAGAGAATTGCTTATTTAATAAATAATAAGGGGATTATGCCTGAAAATATTTTAGGTATAACTTTTACAAGAAGAGCAGCTGAAGAAATGAGAAGCAGACTCTCAAAATTGTTGGGAGAGGCTTCTGATAAAATAAATCTTCATACATTCCATTCTCTTTGTTTTAGTGTTCTTAGGGAAAATCTGGACAGAGAAATAAGGGTTATGTCAGACGAGGAAAAAGCTTTAACAATGGATGAGGAAGCATTGAGCTTTGATGATTTGATTACTCTTACACTTGAGCTTTTTGAAGAAAATCCGGAGCTTCTTTGCAGGTATCGTGAAAAATTCAGGTATGTATCCGTAGATGAATATCAGGATATTGATGAAAATCAATACAGGTTAATCAGAATGCTGGTGCCGTCGGATGGTAATATTTTTGTAATCGGCGACCCTAATCAAGCTATATACGGCTTTAGAGGAGGAGATGCTAAGTTCTTTAACTCTTTTACAGAAGATTATCCAGATACAAAAATTGTAAATCTAAAAAATAATTACCGTTCTACAAATAGTATTGTTAGTGCGTCTAACCAGATGATTAATTGTTTTAATATTGTATCAGCATTTGATAAACCGCACGAAAAGATTACGATACATTCAGCGCCTACAGATAAGGCAGAAGCAGAATATATTACAAGCACTATTGAGAGTTTAATAGGAGGGCATAGTTTCTTCTCCATAGATTCAGCAAGAAGCGGCGGAGAAAATGAAGATTATTCGTTCTCAGATTTTGCAATTTTATATAGAACATCCTCACAGCTTCCTCCAATATCAGAAGCTTTGAAAAGATCCGGAATGCCTTTTGTTAAATTATCAAATGATTTATTGTGCGAAAGAAAAGATATAAAAGAGATACTCAAGAAACTTAATGATTTGCAGCCTGTTTCTGAGCAAATAGAAATTCTTGGCGAGAAGATTGACAGGTATATTCTGAATTATCTTCTTAAACTTGCAAAAGAAAGTAATGATAAGAATGATTTCATTCACAAGATATCATTTTTAACGGAAGCAGATATACTGGACAAGCGTGCGGACAGAATTACATTAATGTCGCTGCATGCTTCTAAGGGGCTGGAGTTTAAATGCGTTTTTATTGCCGGTCTGGAGAATGAAATATTACCGTTATACAGAGCAAAAACTCCTGATGAAATTGAGGAGGAGCGGCGTCTTTTATATGTTGGTATGACAAGAGCAGAAGACCGCTTATACCTTACGCATTCAGAAAAACGAATGTGGCTTGGTGCTTATAGAAATTTAGAAATTTCACCATTTCTGGAAAAAATAAAAGATGACTTATTGAATTTAAGTAAGTTTGAGAAAGTTTATAAGGAAAAAGACAAATCAGAACAATTAAGTTTATTTTAGTTGTAATACTTGACTGATAGTAACTCTCAGGAAATATAATTTTTGTGGAGGATAAAATTATGACAAATAAAATTATATTAGAATTACCTGACAAAACAGAGATTGAGGCTGAAAATATAAGTTTTATACAGCTTCATGGAGAGAATAATACCGTAAGACTTAAAGTAGAAAATCCGGAAAAATTTAAAACCCAGAAAGGCTTGTTAATTGCAGTATACGGAAGCTGCAACACTATAAATCTCGGTAAGATTTTTTATCCGGTAAATGATACAATCGGATTGACCGGTTTGACTATAAATATAGGAAATCCGCCGGAGGATACGCTTACGCCGGGGGTAAAAAGAGATGCTGATAATTGTTCTATTGAGATTGGCGATAATATTATTGTTTGCGGGGCAAGATTGTTTTTACAGGAGAGCGGTACATCTATTTCTATCGGGGATGATTGCATGATTTCCTGGGGAATAGATATTTGGTGCACTGATGTCCATACAGTTACGGATCTGGAAGGTAATGCTCTTAACTATAGCGATAAAATTGAAATAGGCAGGCATGTATGGATTGGAAAAGACGTAAAAATAGGCAAAAATACTAAAATTTCAGATGATTCAATAATTGGATGGGGTAGTATTGTTACAAAGAAATTTGAAGAGCCGAATGTTGTTCTGGCTGGTAATCCTGCAAAAATTGTTAAGAGGGGGATAAACTGGAATTTTAGAGATATAAGAAATTATCAAATATATCGGGAAAGTTTATAGGAGAATTGTTAGAGGTATGCAAAAATATATTTGTACAAGTATTCTGATTTTTTGTACCGGAGCTGCATTATTGGGTCTAAATTTTGTTTTAGAAAAAATGAAGACAAAAAATTTGCAGAAAGAGGGGCTTAATTTTTTGCAGTTAACTATGTATGAATTTTTCCAATACCTTATAAATATAAAACAAATGGTTCGGAATAAGTGTTCTATTATTGATGAGTTTTTGTGTAATAAAAATATTGAGAATATTTCAGAAGTTTTTTCTTTAATGGCACCTCCGGAAATGGCTTTAAATATTAATGTGAGCAGCTACGCATTTACTATTAAAAAAGAACCTATGATTGTAGATTTAATGCTTAAGCTTATTTCCAATAACAGAGATATTTTTAAGTATATAAACTTTGTAAATCAAGAATTGACTCGCTGGTCTAAAGGAGATTTAAATCAGATTTTGATTTTGCTTGAACAGCATAGGAATAAAACATTCCCCAAATTAATTTTCACTATTAATATGTGTATTTATGCGACGTTTAAATTAATGGAAATAGTAGCTTATTATTCCCCAAAAAGATTGGTGGAATTTATTGATGTTGATAATATTGCGGGATATATTCAAGAGATTGAAAATGAAATAGATGCTTTTTTAGGTTATGCACATTGGAAGAATGCTTACAGAAGGGCTGAAATTAAAAAGTTTTCAATATTAAAACGTATAGTATTTCTCGTTCAAAATCTTTATAATTATAAAAAAAATAAAGACTGTTATATTATTGTGCCGGAAGAGGAAGGCTTTGATCTTTCGCCTATGACCTTTGATACAGCCGGTGACTTAATTTCAATTATGATGACTAAATGTATGGCTCAAAAATTGATGTTTTACCGCAAAGAGGATTTTACTAAAAAAGGTTTTTTTGTTCAGGATTTTGATGGCAGTGCCAAAATTATTATTGGCCGCGAGGCAGAACCCTGCTTATACAGAGGTCAGAATTTTAACCATAAGCAAATGCTTCCGGGATATTTGCGTCCGAATATTGTTAATAATGAAGTTATGCATTGTGTTGAATATATTAAAAGAGAGGAATTTAAGCTTTTATTTAAGCAGACGCCTTACTATATGCTCTTAAGAAGACTAAGCGTGATGGGGCACTTTTTTGAATTTGATTTAGATGCGGTTGCCCAGCACTATGAATTTGCAACCAATTATCTTGATGTTACAAAGGATGTAAGAGTTGCTTTATTTTTTGCTTATACAGTTTGTAAAGACGGGAAATATTATCCTGTTCAGGATTTTAATGAATATAAACCGACATTGTATATTGCTAATCAATCATTAATGCATGTTATTAATAAAAATATAGTTAGGCCGGTAGGATTTCAAGCTGTAATGCGTCCGCTCCTGCAAACGGCTTTTGCGTTAAATATGACTTCAGAAAATAAAGATATTTTATCAAATTTTATTGAAATAGAATTACCGCAGAGTCCGGAAGTTGCGCTTGCAATTTACAGAAGTTTTAATGACGGTCGGGATATTTTTCCTGACGAACCTGTTATGAGCTTGAAGAATATTGTTAGAGAAAGGCGGGAGTTGAATGAGGGTTTATTTAAACAATATTGCCGAGAGTATAAAAAGCCGGAAGCTGTACTTAAAGAAAAACTTGAAGAAAATTTTCGTATAACCAATACCCTGCCGTTAATAGAGCCGGAAATGTTTACAAAAATGACCTCAGAAGTTTATGATAAATTAATACCGTGGATAAAAGAAAATATTTCGTATAGAAAATGCCGGTACGCTGATGAGAACAATCCTAATGCTTATCAGGACTTATTTCCTAAATCACTTGTCTAAACTTTACATTGTGTAATAAAAATAGCAATTTTTAATTTTTAGGGCTTTTAACACAGATATGGAAATTACTAATGAAGTTGTATATAAAAGACCGTTAACTTTAACAGGAGCACTGCAAGAATGTCAAAAATCTGATAAGAGAATCTCTGCAGCAGAAACGCGTCTTGATATCTTTCTAAAAAATGTGAGTAAAAATGAAGAACTTTCAAATATAAAAGTTTCAAAATATCTGGGCAGAGGCTCATCTGCTGTTGTATTTGAAACTTCTGACGGCAATATTTTGAAACTTACAGAAACAAATCATTTCCCGCTAAACAGGCCTGTGCAGAGTTTTGATGTTCCCATTTATAAACATGGCAAAGCCGGTAAAATTCATTATTATGTCGAAGAAAAACTTTTTCAGCACGGATTGAGTGAAGGGTTTGTTTCGATTATGAAAGATATGATAAAGGCAGCAGGATTAAGACCATATGATTTGTTGGACGGAGATGTTTTTCAGCTGGGTATGTCTAAAGAAGGTAAATTATATCTTCTTGACCCTGAGTGTGCGAAGTACAAAACAATTTTTCATGCAATATTTGATAAAATGAAGCGATTATTGACAAAGTGCCGCCATTATGGTTAAACAGACTAAAGGAGAGATATTTTTATGGCAAAAACGATTTTAACAGGTGATAGACCAACCGGCAGACTGCATTTAGGACACTATGTAGGCTCTTTGAAACGCAGAGTAGAGCTGCAGAATTCCGGAGAATATAAAAATATCTATATAATGATTGCTGATGCGCAGGCATTAACAGACAATTTTGATAATCCTGATAAAGTAAGACAAAATATTATGGAGGTTGCTCTTGATTATTTGTCAGTCGGGTTAAATCCTGATATTTCAACAATATTTATTCAATCAATGGTTACGGAGTTAACCGAATTAACTTTTTATTATATGAATCTGGTAACTCTTGCCAGATTGCAGCTTAATCCGACTGTAAAATCTGAAATTCAGATGAGAGATTTTAAATCAAGTATTCCTGTCGGATTCTTATGTTATCCGATTAGTCAGGCAGCAGATATAACAGCTTTTAAAGCAGATACTGTACCTGTCGGGGAAGACCAGCTTCCAATGATAGAACAAACAAGAGAAATTGCTAGAAAATTTAATCATATTTATGGCGAAGATGTTTTAATTGAGCCAAAAGCTCTTCTTCCTGATAATCAAGTTTGTATGAGGCTTCCTGGTATTGACGGAAAAGCTAAAATGAGCAAATCACTCGGTAATTGTATTTATCTTTCTGATACGGCAGAGGATGTGCAGAAGAAGATTATGAGTATGTATACAGATCCGACTCATCTTAAGGTTACTGATCCGGGGCATATTGAAGGCAATACGGTATTTACTTATCTGGATGCATTCTGCAAACCGGAACACTTTGAAAAATACTGGAATGATTACGCTTCATTAGACGAGGTTAAAGAGCATTACCAGAGAGGCGGGCTCGGTGATGTTAAGGTTAAAAGATTTTTAAACAGTATTGTAAATGAAGAACTCGAACCAATAAGAACTAAGAGAAAAGAGTTTGAACAGGATATGGGTGCAGTTTACGATATTCTTGTTGATGGAACCGGCAAGGCCAAAGAAGTTGCTGCAAATACTTTAGCAGAAGTTAAACAGGCAATGAAATTGAATTACTTTGATGATAAAGCGCTGATTTTAAAATAGGTAAATAAAGTTTACAAATCTTTTATCATTTCATCAACAGTTTTATTAACAACATTTGCGAATTTAACAGCATTCACAAGAGAAAGATTGTGCTTTGCACATTCAACATTGCTTATGTAAGACTTGCTGAAGCCGGTAAGTTCTACTACATCGTCTTGCGATAATTTTGCTTTGTTTCTGTAATGTTTGAAATTTATTCCAAAATTCTCTAATATTTTTTGTTCGTCCATAGTTTAATTTTATACTCTTGACAATAATATATCGATAGTTTATAATGACAAATATTGTTCTATAGTAGATTAACGAGGTGGTTTTATGAAGAATAAAAAAGTAATAAAAGATATAAAAAAATTATTGGACAAAATCAGTGAAAAAGAAATTTTAAAGTTGAGAGAATTTTGCAGCAATAAAAACGGATTTGATGATTATATGTACAAGGCATCTGATAAAATCTTTAGAAAAATAGTAGATCCGTTTTTTAGGTTTGCAGTATTACAAAATTGTATTTTGGATATTAAAAATAATAGTGAATGTTATCCAAATATAGATAAGAAAAAGGTTAACTATATATATAAAAAATTACAAAGAATGTGTGTATTTTTAAATATCGTAATGGATGAATACTGCAAATTGTTAACGAAAATTGAACATACTTAGCCTTTGCGGAATTGTTTTTGAGCAAGTGCCAGAACAAAAATTATCCCGAACAGAATATAGGCTAAAGCGCAGGACTTACCAATATCAAAATACTCAAATGCGTATTTATATATTGAGTAGACTATAACATTTGTAGAATTTGCAGGGCCGCCTGACGTCATAACATAGATTAAATCAAAAATCTGGAATGACGAAATTGCCGTTACCAGAGTTACAAAATATGTTGTAGGTTTCAAGAGCGGAAGTGTTATATCCCAAAAAGTTTCATTAGCGCCTGCACCATCAATTTTTGCAGCCTCGTAAACATTTTGGTTTATTGTCGAAAATCCAGTTATAAATAAAACAACATTATAGCCGATAAGCTTCCAAACAGATACAAAAATAAGTACAGGCATAGCAAGGTGCGTGTCAAATAACCAGTTTAAATGTGTTTTAAAAAGAAGATTTATCCCTCCGATATTGGGGTCAAAAATCCACGACCAGACGATTGCTATTACAACAGCAGGAGTTATAAACGGAAGAAAGTAGATTGTCTTATAAACTTCACTGCCTCTGATTTTTGTGTTTAATGCAGCTGCAATCAATAAAGGGATTATGACTGCAAAAATAGTTGTTGAGATAGCATAAACAAAAGTGTTTAAAAGAATTTGCAGAAATTCGGGTTCTGATAAAATACTTTTGTAGTTATCCAGTCCAACAAATTTAATCTCATTCAATAAATCCCACTCTGTAAAACTTAATGCAAAAGAGCAGAAAATTGGAATAATAATGAATATAAAAGTTCCGGCAAGCGCCGGTAGTACAAAAATTAAATTTTTATGTTTATCCATGTTATTATTATACTATAGTTATTTTAAGGAGGAGTTATGCTAAAAGATTCAGCATTTGGAAAGAATGATATACGAGGAATTTACGGAGATGATATAACAGAAGAACTTTTCTATTATACAGGCCGCGGCTTTGTTCAATTTTTAGCCAAAGAAGCTAAAAAGCAGCCTTCAGAAATCTGGATAACTGTTTGCCGCGATGCAAGGCTTCATTCTCCATCGCTCTCAAAATCGCTGATAGAAGGTATTCGTTCCTGCGGTGCTAATGTTGTTGACATGGGGCTTGCACCGACACCTCTCGGATATTATTCAGAAGTTGTAGGACTCCCTCCGTACATTACAAAATATATGCCGGTTACAGGCGCGATGATTATTACAGCAAGCCATAATCCGAGCCAGTATAACGGACTTAAAATGACTTATGCAAAACAATCTTTGAATGAAGAACAGATTAAAGTTGTCAAAGAACTGACGATGGAAGAATACAAACTTGCAATTCCTCCTGTAGCGTTTGGTATTCTTAATGAATATGATTTAATTCCGGACTACATAGAGGAAATGACTAAAAAATTCGGCAGAATCGGCGAAGGTATAAAGGTTGTAGTGGATAGTGCCAATGCAACCGGCGGTGTTGTTGCGCCTAAGTTATATAGAGCTCTCGGGTGTGAAGTAATTGAACTTTATTCAATGCCTGATGGAAGATTTCCTCATCACCATCCAAACCCTAGTGATGAAAAAACTCTTACGGATATTAAAAAAGCTGTTGTTGCAAATAAAGCCGATTTAGGTATTGCATTTGACGGTGACAGCGATAGAATAGGGGTTATTGATTCTGACGGCAACTCTATGACAGGAGATAAGCTTCTCCTAATCTATGCGGAAGATGTTATCAAAGAATATAATGCAAAAGGCATAAAGCCGGTAATTGTTTCTGAGGTTAAATGTTCACAGGTCCTTTACGATACTATTAATGAAAATGGCGGTGTGGCTGTTATGTGTAAAACAGGGCACGGTTATATTAAATCAAAAATGAGAGAAACCGGAGCTGTTCTGGCAGGAGAAATGAGCGGTCATACATTCTTTAAAGATCATTATTATGGATTTGATGATGCTGTTTATGCAGGATGCCGCATAATTCAAATTGTAGCCGGAAAGAAAAAAGAAAATCCTAATTTTAAAATAACAGATATGCTTGAACCATTCAAATCAATGTACTCTTCAAGTGAAGTTCGCCTGCCTTGTCCAAATTCTTTGAAAGCGCAAACTTTAGAAGAGTTCCAGAAAGTAATTGCAGAAAATCCTGATTTCTTCGGGACTAATATAAAAGATATTATTACAATTGACGGTATGCGTATTGTGTTTGAAAAGGGATTTGCCCTCATAAGACAAAGCAATACTGAACCTGTATTTACATTGAGGTTTGAAGCTGACAGCAAAGAAAATGCTCAAAAATACGAAGATTTGATGGTAAATAAACTGCTTGAAATTATCAAAAATCTGTCAGTTCAGGTTACAGCTTAAAAAGAAACCGTTTTGGCAGCGCATATAGAATCTTTAACGTTTGGAATTTTGAAGCCAAATACTGTTCTTTCGTCTTCAAAACTTTCAACAAAAATTGTACCGGCATGTGCGTTAACAATCTTTTTCGAGGTATAGAGGCCTAATCCTATTCCCAGTTCTTTGTGTGCTTCTGCAAAAGAAACGTACTGGGCAAATATTGCTTCGCGTTTTTCTGCTGGAATATATGGGCTCCTGTTCTCAAGACTAAAACAGGTTAAATTAATTTCATTATATATTTTAATTTTTATTTCAGTGTCCTTGAATGCATACTTTATGCCGTTGGATAAAAGGTTCATTATTACACGTTTTATTTGTACCTTATCTCCATAAACAAAAGGAATATCGCACCTCTTTTCTATAGAAATATTGACATTTTTATCTTTCGCAATATAAATCATTTCACTGATGCAGTCTTCAGCAAGGTCAGTCAGAGAAACTTCTTCATAGTTAAGCTTTACCACGCCTCTTTCGTTTCTGTAAGTTGCAAGAAGAGAACTAAGCATTGCATTCATATACTTGCAAGAGTCTAGAAGCATTCCTAAAATTTCCTGTTGTTCTTTTGTTAATGAGCCAAATTCCCCTTTTAGCAGTAATTCAACTGCTCTTATCTGAGCAAGGGTAGGATTTTTAAGGTCATGCCCTAATGAAGCAACAAAAGTTTCCCGCTGTGCCTGAAGATGTTTCTCATCATCTATATTCTTAGCCATAACAACAATTCCAATTACATTGTTATGATAGTCGTTTATTGGTGCTTTATAAATTGTATACCAGTGTGGAATACCTCTAGTGTCAACAATTTCTTTATCGTATGTTATGAGCTTATTATTTTCTATAACAGACTTGTCTTCACACATTCTTGTAGCATTAATACTTTGAAAATCCAGCTGTATTTTATGAAAATAGTCAAATCCATCATTGAAGAATGCTTTTGAATGTTTAGTGCCGGTGATATATTGACCGTTTAAGTCCTGCATATAGATAATTTTAGGAATATTTTCTAAAAGTGCATTTAATTGATATTTATTTACAAAAAATCTTTCTTTTAGCTCTTCCTGTTCTGTAATATCTTTAGAAATGTATAAAATACACTCAACAGAATTATTATTGAGAACCGGCATTGCTGTAACAGCTAAAACTTGATTCTTCTTTTCAGAATGAATACTAAATGTAACAGTACGTTTCTCTTGCAATATCTGCATTTCACCAGAAGAATTACAGCAATCAGCAGATTTATTAAAGTGCTCATAAAAGGCGCTATTTGCGCTTAATAGTTTTAAATTCTTATCCTTAATCCATATTGCATCAGGATAATCCTTAAAAAATGTTTGTAATAAACTCTCGTAGTTGATATTTGCGCCAAGCATCTCTGCTATTTCAAAAATTTCCATAACACCTCAATAAGCGTTCGTTAATAAACGTATTTTTTACACTTAACCAATATTCTATAATATTTCTTATTATACGAATATTAACCGGATGTACTATTTTATTTTTTTATTATTCTGATATAGAGAGGGTTATATGTTAGTGTTGGCGAGGTAGAGCAAATTGTGCTGTAACCTGCTTCAAATTTAAGCATGTCAGCTTTTGTCCAGCCGTTTGAATCAAGTGCATTTACTCCCGTGTATTTAAGATGTTTTAAAACATCCTTTGCAGATTTGAAGGCTAAAACATGTGTTTCTTCTTCAATATAATGATTAAAGTTATCAAGTATTGATTTATATTCATCGCATGATTTGTATGTCAATGTTTTTCCTGTGATATAAAATATTTCACGAAAATTTTCAGGCCCGAAGGTTGAGAATAATAATGTACCTCCTGGATTTAGTTTGGATAAAAGCGATAAAAGAAATTCCTCAAAGTTTTCAATCCACTGAAATGTTGCATTAGAGATAATCAAGTCGTATTTATGAGTGCTTTTTCTTATAATTTCTTCAATATCTGCATGTACAAAATTTATCCTGTCAGATAGTTTGTCAATATATTCTTTACAGTCAGCTACAATATCATTGGCTGTATAAGAATTAAAAGTAAAGTTTTTAAGAACTTTTTCTGTTAAAAGTCCTGTGCCGCAGCCAATTTCTAGTATACTATCATAATCTTTTCTGGCTGATAGTGATACAAGTTTTTCAGCCATGATTTTTTGAATTTTTGCATTATCATTATATGTGCTCAGGTTTTTGGCAAATCTTTTCTGTATTAAATTCTTATTCATAAGAGTTCTTCCCAGCTTTTAAATAGAAGGAAAGGTGAGTGTCCCCCCTCTAAATTAGGCTCTATGTTCCAGAAAGCAGACTGATTTTTTGCTGGTATAATTTTATCATCCCGGCTTATCAGTACTTTATCATATTTAAAACTTTCATTAGATAAATAATTTTTAAGGGCTGAAAGTTCGCTTTTTTGATTCTCTAAATCTCTTTTGACCTCCGGCAGCGGTGAAGCTTCGCTGAACATGCTTCTCATAAAGCGTTCTCTTCCCTTTTCATTAAAGCCTCTTACTGTTAAATCATAAATTCTCTCAGGAATACCAAACTTATTATCAATAGGTTTTAGCGTTCCGTTAACAGCAGTCTTTCGGGCATAATCAATATTAAATAATGATGCAGTCATTACGCCCATAGACCAGGCAATAAGGTATCTTTTTTCGTATTTTTCCAAAGATTTAAAGTCAAAATCAGTATCAAGGGTGTTGTAATCATAGAACATCAAAACATCATAACTGCCATAGTTTAAATGTTTTATCACACTCTCGTCCATACCCCAGCCGTTAAAAAAAATAATTACTTCTCTATTCTTTTTTAGATTAAGCCACTTATATTTCATAAGCAAATTTTATCACAATAAAAGCGGAGCATAAAGCTCCGCTTTTATATGAGATTTATTTAAACTCCGGCAGCTCTTGTGGCTGATAATCTATTGGTTCAAATTTAGCATCTTTTCCGGCAAGGAACCATAATAATTCAGTAGTTAACCCCCTGTTGGAAATAATCCCCGGATTTTGAGCATCCCATTTTTCAATTTTTTCTAATAAGTAATCTGCATCAATAGACTTAATGCCGTGTTTTTGAATAAAGTCATTAATAAGTTGTTTTTGCTGTTCTCTGAATTTAGTGTCTTCTTCTCCGTTAAGTCCTGATTGTTTTTTCTGATATTCCAAACTAATGTATTGCTGAGTAAAATCTTCACACTCATCTTGTGAAATCTCAAGTTTTAAAGTTGGTGGTTTTATCTGTTGAGTTACCTCTTCAATGCTATTCATTGTATACATTGTCTGTGATGGTTTATCAAGTTGGTATGAAATCCCCAAATTGTTCAGTTTTTCTGTGGCTTTAGTCAAACGTCCGTTATTAAGAAAATCAACTATCTCTGCAATATCTTCATCAGTAGCTTTAGCTGTTTCTTCCGGAGCGCGGGTGCTGTTTGTTCCTGCATTTTCTTCGACAGTTTTTTCTGTAGAAAAATCATAGTTCTGACTCATGTTCATCTCCATCTGGCGGATAATCATTGCTAACTGTTCAGCACCTGATGCAGACACGGCGGGTGTGGGAGTGTTTTGCTGCGAAGTTTCTGTTTTCTCTGTCTTTTCTAAAACTTCTTTTGCCTCTTCCAGCTGTTTAAAATTCTCCTGTACTAATCTGTATTTCAACATTTTAAGCAAATGGTACAATGTAAATAATTGTAAAGATTTTAACTGAAACTCTAAAGTTTTATTGGATTATGCCGTTATGAAAAAATGTAACATAATAGAGATTGTGTTACTTTTTTTTGCCTTCTGACTACAAAATCATTAACTTATATGAGGTTAATAAACAAATAAACAGTTATAATACAATAGGGATTATTATATCTATAAAAGGAAATGAAATATGCCAATAGAAGGGTTTGATTATAAAGCGTTTGCAGCCTCAATGTCAGAGCAGGCAAAAGAGCTTGTGCCTCCGGAACTCGAGGATAGGGAAAAAGAATATATTGTAAAAACGCTTGGAAACTTTACACTACTTGCTGGCGAAGCTCTATATAATGATACACAGATGAACTTAACTGCTGAGCAAGCAGTATTTATTACCCAGATTATAGCAGAGTGGTCTTTCCATAAATCAATAGACTTAATACATTCCGGAATACTTCCGCAATACTGGGATGGTATTATGCAGAAGATTGCTTTTACTATCTTTGAAGTTGCAAAACAAGCTGTTATAAGAAAAATTCCTCAAGATCAGCTTTTACAGGCCGTAGAACACCATGTAATAAAGGTCTATAACTCAAGTATAGAAGAACTTCAGAAAAAAGGCGTTATTGATGAAGAAATAAAAAATAGAGCAGAAAGCCAATCCAATATTGATGCAATGGCAAAACAGGCGCAGGAAGAACAGCAGAAGCGACAGATGGCAGCGGCAGAAGAGTCTGAAAAGAATTTGAGAGAAGCAGAGAAACGCCGTGAAGAAAAACGTAATAAAAGAAAGCAGGAAAAACAGCTTGCATCAATTCCGCAAGGTATTAGCAATAAGCAAATGAAGCTTATGACTCTGGCTCTTGTTCTAAAAATTCTTTCTCAAGATAAAGTTACAACAATCCTCAATAAGTTTGACTCTAATGATTCTCTTGCAATATCTCAGTATATGAATATGGCAGATTTAGAATCACATCTTGACGGAGATTTAATCTCAGATTGTCTGAAAGAAATGAAAGACTACCTGCCAATAAAACGTAAACTGACGAAGGAAAATGTACTTGGCGATTTACTTCGTATTTACAGAACAACTCCAAGAGAAAAAATTGAGAAAGTTATTAAAAATGAACGTCCTCTCGTAAAGCGCTTTATATCACAGGCCTATGACGGAGAGTATTCCGGATTGCCTTTAAGGGTTGCAGGTATTGTTGCACAATACATTGAGGATAGTATATAATATAAAAAAGAATTATGATAATTAAGAAAAATAGTCAAAAATACAGGGAGGTCAGGAGGAGAATAGAGCCGGCGGATTTTGAAAATAAGCCGGTAGAAACTGCTGAAATAGAACCGGAAGAAAAAGAATTACCAGTAGAACAGCAGGAAGAAGCAGAAGAAATAGCAGAGCCGGTAGTAAATCTTCCAAAAGAACCCGAAATTGACTTGTTTGATATTGAAAATATTGATTTTCAGATTTACTCTTTGTATGATCTTTTTCGAACCAATAATATAAAGAT
>ENA-OOZQ01000348-OOZQ01000348.1-human-gut-metagenome-genome-assembly--contig:-NODE-348-length-40329-cov-3.105229_pt1 | contig 40329 bp, 39 predicted proteins | sample MGYA00241188_ERZ501399 | MGnify/ENA primary metagenome ERZ501399 (study PRJEB25962, sample SAMEA2042658) | human gut metagenome | biome: human gut; feature: human-associated habitat; material: faeces... | reverse complement strand
CCATAACCATGTCGCGAACACTTTACGTTTATGGAGTGCTGAACCGAGTGAAGAAAACATTCCACAAAACCAAAAATTCTCAGATTATTTAACTACGCTTCGTGAATTATGCCATGGTTTATATCCTGATGATTCTACCGAACACGGAAAGATTCTCCGTTTACGTCAACAATATTTCTTAGTCAGTGCGGGGTTACAAAGTGCTATTCGTGGTCATTTACGCCAATATGGAACTTTGGATAACTTTGCTGATAAATATGTCTTCCAACTCAACGATACCCATCCAATTTTAGCTATTCCTGAATTAATGCGCTTATTAATGGATGAATATCATTATGGTTGGGATGATGCGTGGAAACAAGTACAAAAGTGTATGGCCTATACCAATCACACCATTATGGCGGAAGCCTTAGAAAAATGGCCGGTTCATTACGTTCAACAACTCATTCCACGTTGCTATATGATTATTGAAGAAATTAACCGTCGTTTCCAAATTTTCTTAAGCGCAAAAGGATTCAGCGATGATCGTCGTAGAAATGTCTCTATTATTAAAGAGGGCATGATTCATATGACCAATTTAGCTATCTATGCTTGTTATTCAATTAATGGTGTAGCGGCTTTACATACCAAAATCTTAGAAGAAAATACCTTTAGAGATTTCTATGAATTATTCCCAGAAAAATTTAATAATAAGACCAATGGTGTTACTCACCGTCGTTGGTTCTTATACGCTAACCCACGTTTAGCAGAAGAAGTAACGAATAAAATTGGCGAAACTTGGATCCTTCATCCGGAACATTTAGAAGACTTAATGGCCCACGTGGATGATGAAGATTTACAAGGTAAATTCTTAGAAATTAAACAAGAAAATAAAGAAAAACTCGCTTTATTCATTAAAGAACATTACGACATTGATGTCGATTCCCATTCCATCTTTGATGTTCAAATTAAACGTTTACACGCCTATAAACGTCAATTAATGAATGTCTTCCACATTATGTCTTTATATTTCAAAATGAAAGAGAATCCAGCTTATCGTATTACGCCACATACCTTCATCTTTGGCGCTAAAGCGGCACCATCTTATGCTTATGCCAAAAAGATTATTGAACTCATTTTAGATGTCGCTAGAGTCGTTAATAATGACCCCGAAATCTCACCTTATATGAAAGTGGTATTTATGGAAAATTATGGCGTCTCTTTAGCGGAACTTATTATTCCAGCCGCCGATATTTCTGAACAAATTTCAACGGCAGGAAAAGAAGCGTCAGGAACAAGTAATATGAAGTTTATGATGAACGGTGCGATTACTTTAGGTACTTTAGATGGGGCAAATGTTGAAATCGCTGAACGTGTTGGCGATGATAATTGTGTCATCTTTGGCTTAAAAGATTATGAAGTCAATCAACTCCGTTGGACCGGTACTTATAATCCTTGGGATATGTATAACAATAACCCGATGATTAAAAGAGTGATGGATTCCTTATTAACGGGGGAATGGGCAGAAGACGATAAAGATAAATACCGCATGATTTTTGATGAGATCATGTATCGTAGTGATGAATATTTTATCTTAAAAGATGTCGAAGCTTATAGCGAAGCATTCAATCGTATCGTAACGATGTATTCTGATCGCATGGGTTGGGCTAGAAAGTGTTTAATCAACATTGCTAAATCAGGCTATTTCTCTAGCGATAGAACCATCGAACAATATGCAAAAGAGATTTGGCATATTGAAAAAATAGAAAAGTAAAAGAGAAGAGGTACAGGTATGAACGAAAAAGAAAGAATTGCATTCTTAAAAGAAATCTCCGAAGTCAATGGTATTTCGGGAAATGAAGTTGCGGTTTCTCGTGTCTTTGAAAAACACGCTGCTCCTTATGCAGACCGCATTGAACACGATCAATTAGGTTGTATTTTTGCCTATCAAGATGGTGAAAAAGATCAACCCACTGTTATGATTTGTGGACACATGGATGAAGTTGGTTTCATCGTTGCCCGCATTGAAGAATCCGGTTTATTACGTCTTCACCCCGTTGGTGGTTGGTGGAATCACGTCATTTTAGCAGAATTAATGACCGTGAGAACTAGAGACGGAAAAGAATATAAAGGTGTCGTTGGTGCGCAACCTCCTCATGGTATGCCAGCAGAAATGCGCCAAAAAGTGATGGAAACCAAAGACTTATACCTAGATATGGGTGTAAAAGGTAAAAAAGACATTGAAGATTTAGGCATTCGTGTGGGTGATACCGTTACACCATATACCGAATTCCGTATCTTAAATGATGGAAAAACGCTTTTAGGCAAAGCTTGGGACGACCGTATTGGTATGGCCATTGCTTTAGAAGTCTTACAAAACTTACGTAAAGAACCTCATAAAGCCAATTATGTTGCTGTGGGTACTGTTCAAGAAGAAGTGGGCTTAAGAGGCGCTAAAACAGCTTCTTATCACGTTCACCCTGATATTGCATTCGCTACTGACGTGACGATGTCTTATGATTTACCAGGATCTCCTAATAATCCTACTAAATTAGGTGCTGGTGTTGCTTTATCCATTATGGATGGAAGCGTTATTGCTCACCGTGGATTATTTGATTTCGTGGAAAAGATTGCTAAAGAAAAGGGTGTTAAATACACCTATGACTTATTAACCGCGGGTGGTACCGATAGTGGTGAAATCCATAAGCAATTTGATGGTATTATCAATATGACCATTTCCTTACCATGCCGTTATTTCCATAGCCATGTATCTTTAATTGATATTGATGACTATAAAGCCGCAGTTGATTTAATGACAGAGGTTGTTAAAGCCATTGACGTAGGTGCTTTACAAGCATTAAAAGAAAGCAAATATCGTTAATTAAAAAAGGATGTTGAAAATCTATTTATTCATATATAGATTAATTACATCCTTTAAAAATTGTATAAATATACCAAACATTCATAATGAAATTGTAGTTTAAGTTTGGTATAATAAGAATAGGGTGATATAATGAGTATTCTAAAAGTAACTATTTATCGTGAAAAAGCTAGAAATGAAAAAATGACATCTGAATATATAAAGGAACTTGAATCACTTCCTAAAGGAAAAATAATTCCAAAAACTAGAAATAATAAAACGTATTATTATTTATATTATAGAGAAGGAAAAACAATTATTTCAAAATACCTAGGCAAAGATAAAGAAAGTTTAGGAGAATTATATGAAAAACTTGTTCGACGAAGTCAAATAGAGGCTATTTTAAAAAAATTAAAAAAAGAAAAAAAGCAAATAGAAAAAATGGAGGGGCTTTTATGATTTTATACCATGGTAGCAATATGATTGTTGAAAATCCAAGATTAATTGAACAAAATAGATTTCTTGACTTTGGATATGGCTTTTATACAACGACTAATAAGGCACAAGCTGAAAATTTTGCTCGAAAAGTCGTTGCAAGAAAAGGTGGAAAACCAATTGTCAATGTATATGAAATCTCTGAGAAAACAGACATAAAAGGACTTAAAATAAAAAAATTTAAGTCTCCTGACGAAGAATGGTTAGATTTTGTTTGTGAGCATAGAAATGGTACTTATAATAAAGAACAATATGACCTTATTATTGGAGCTGTTGCAAACGATGATGTATATAGAACACTTCAAGTGTATTCAACAGGTATTTTAACTAAAGAACAGGCCATTACTGCTTTAAAAATCAAAAAATTGTTTGATCAATATGTTTTTGCTACAGTAGAAGCAATTTCCTTGTTGAAGTTTGTAGATGCAGAGGAGGTTTTATAAGATGGATGAAAAGTTTAACTCTATTTTAAGTATAGCTTTGGTTCCACAAATTGTTGACTTGATTGTACAGAAAGAAGGAATGGATGATATCTCCGCAATGAATGCGTTTTATCAATCGAAAACTTATGAATTATTAACAAAAGAAGAAACAAAAATGTGGCATTTTAGTCCATTAACAATATATACAATGTGGAAACACGAAAAGCAAACAGGAAAAATCCTGTTTCCAGAGGAATAAAGTATGAGTAAAGAATTGCCATTTATGATACTCTGTGTTGAGGAGTACAAAAATCAAAAAGGTATGACAGGGAAAGATGTTATGAATTTATTTAATCGATACTCTGTGTGTGAATACATTAAAGATTTTTATGAAGTATTACATACTACAGGGACAAGATACATTGTTGATGATATCGATTTGTATATTAGATCACAGAAAGTTTCACACTTGCATTAATTAAAAAAAATCTATTTCATAAATTTAAAAAATGTTTGATTGTAGGCAAAACATCTTTTCATTTACAAAAAAGGACATAAAAAAAGTCTATTACCGATGAAACCTAACTAAGAGGCTTGTAATCGAAAACGATAATAGACAATTGTTATTATACAAAGATTTAAAAAGATGTAAAGAAAAAATGATTGAATTATGAAATTTCTTTTTCTTCTTTTTCTTTTGTTTTCTTGATCTTTTGAACAGACAGATAAACTAAATAGGCAAGAATTGCATTGGTAATTCCTTGTAAACCATTCCAGATTAAATTATAGCTTGCGGTTTTAATACCAAAATAGATTTTATCAGGAATAAAGTAACAAAGCGCCATAAGAACGCCACCACAAAGAAAGGAAAGAATAGCAGGAATTTTATTTTTCTTTAATAAATAACCAACAAGTAATCCTTCTAATGCTTTAATTACTAAGCTAAAAGGAGCGTATTGAACATATCCTGATAATAAATCTGCCGCTAAAGCACCTAAACCACCAACAACCATACCGCTATAAGGACCAAAAAGAGCAGAGAATATAAGTAAAATGGCGTCAGAAAAATTTAAATAACCCGCACCACCCGCTAATGGAATTTGGATAAATAAAGTAATCACGGTGCATAAGGCAATCCCCATAGCGTGAATCGAAATATAAAATACTTTTTTATTACGTGTATTCATGATAAAAGTCTCCTTACATCTTGTTCATTATATATCGTTACCCCTAATTTCAATAACTCTCTTACTAAAATTCCGTTTCCAGGAATTAAAACGTGATTGAAACTACCATCATAAATATAATCTTTTCCGCATGAAGGACTTTTGGCTTTTAATAAAGCGTAACGAATGTGATACTTTTTTACTAATGCAATTGCTTTTTCTGCTCCCTTTAAAAAATAAGCAGTATTATCTTCATTTTGAGAATTCATGACTTTATCGCCTCTTATTTCACTAGGAAATCGAGGTGTAGGTAATCCACCATCCACTTCAGGACAAACGGGGATGAGCTCATATTTTTCTTTTAATTCATCTAAAATATCAAGCGCATTATCCTTTCCGTCGTAGCGGCATTTATTTCCTAAAAGACAAGCACTAATTAATAATTTTTCCATTACGCATCACCATGCGTAATTGTATGGATTTCTTCTATAAAAGTAAAGCAATATTATCTAATTTGGTGGTTAAAATTAGATACAAACAGCAATTTGAAATATCGTGAAAGCTTGAAAATGTGGTAAATCAGCGCTTGCTAAACCTTGAAAACGTGGGAAATTGGTGTTTGCTAAATCTTGAAAACGTGATGAAGAAAAAGATTTTGGCTTATAAAATATACATTTTAATTCACTCTAGTGTAATAGATTTGTTACAATAATAGAAAAGGAGATAAAGAACATGAAATCTTATAAAAAAGAAACGATTTTTCAAATACAAAATCAACCTGTTCATGTCGAAATTACTTATAAGAATATGCGACGTGTTCTTTTTCGCGTTCATAGTGGTAAATTACTCGTTTCCGCTCCTTTTTATACTGCCGAAAAAGATATAGAAAAAATGATACCTCGCTTACCACCTCGTTTTCAAAAGGCTTTGTTTGAAGATCAAGATATTGGAGAAGACTATATCTATTTATTAGGTGAAAAGAGACGACTTGTGCATATTTTATCTTCATTACCTAAAGAAGGCGCAATTACGTATAAAGATAAAGACGATTTAGAAAGAAAACTCAAATCTCTAGCGGTAGAAATCTTAACCCAAAGAGTGCGGTATTATGAAAAAATTATGGCAATAGAAAAACCTTATCATGTTAAAATCCATAAGACCGTTAGTAGATATGGATCCAACGCAAAACGTACGCATACGCTTTCATTTGCGTTAACTTTAATTCATTATCCAATATCAGTGATTGATGCCGTGGTAGTGCATGAATTAGCCCATGACCGTCATTTTGACCATTCCAAAGCTTTTTATGATGAAGTATTAAAATATTATCCAAACTATTATCAAGAAATGAAACGTCTGAAGGGAGGACATTCTTTATGATTCAATATATTACCAGTCGAACCAATAGTAAAATCAAAGAACTATTAGAATTAAAAGACCCTAAAACAAGAAAAGAAAAAGGCCAATTTTTAGTGGAGGGTTTTCACCTTTTAGAAATGGCTTTAGAAGCAAATCAAGTGGATTTAATTATTACAGAAAAGCCTTTAGATTTACCTTCTTCAATCAATCAAATTGTTGTGTCAAGCGAAATATTAAAGAAATTTTCTTCCGTGATGAACCCTCAAGGTGTTATTGCGGTATGTCGTATGGAAAAAAGAAAAATTGCCTATCATGATCGGATTCTTTATTTAGATCACATTCAAGATCCAGGAAACTTAGGTACATTGATTCGTACCGCAGCTTCTTTTGATTTCCAAGATGTTATTCTATCGAATAATAGTTGTTCTCCTTATAACGAAAAAGTCATCAGTGCTTCGCAAGGCGCTATCTTCAAAGTAAACTTGCATGAAGAAGAAAATACTATATTAGGTCGTCTAAAAGAAGAAGGGTATCAAATCCTAGTAACCTATCTTCATGGCGCATATTCCATTGAACAAGTTTCTATCCATCAAAAAGTAGTGATTGTTTTAGGAAATGAAGCACGAGGAGTAGAAGAAAGTACACTAAGTTACGCTACCACCAAAGTATATATTCCTATGGTGAATATGGAATCATTAAATGTTGGAGTAGCCGGTGGTATTCTTTGTTACTTAGCATCAAGAAAAGCGAATAAATAAAAATAAGGTACCTTTCATACTAGGTACCTTTTGTTATATTAAACTAATGTTGAGACAAGAATATTTGAATTAATTCTTTTAAAATGTTTTTTTCATTATCTGTTAATTCTTTTTCAATGTCATGTGGGTTAAAACACCCTAAAAATAAGTTGGTTTGATTATAAATTCCTTTAGGCTCATAATCTCTTCCGATAAGAAAATCAACCGAAACATTAAAATGATCAGCAATCTTAATCAACGTATCAAATGTAGGAAAAGAATTTCCATTTTCATAATTGTAATAAGTTGTTCTAGAAACATGCAGTAAGTCTAACATTTCTTGGATAGGGATATCACGATCTTCTCTTAAATCCTTTAATCTTTTCAATAAAATCCCTCACTTTCTAAACATATTGTAAAGAAAAATTAAACAAACCTTTTTCTTGTTCAATAAAACAAAACATGAAGAAAGTAATGGAAAAAGAAAGCGAAACAAATAGTGGGTAATTAAAAGTTTTAAATATTCATAAATACTGATTAGAAATCAAAATTTCTTTATTATTCTCCATAAATTTTCATTATTTTATATTTTTTAAACTTCCAAAATGTACTATAAAAATTCAACAAAAAGCTTATTATTTATCTATTGTTGTTTTTTGATATGTTTAATAATATGTAACATTTTATTTATTTTAGTTTCATAAAGCGAAACAATGGATGATATAAAAATGATGAAAAAATATTTCTTATGTAATTATATAGAAAATGCGAATTATATGTGATTTATATAGGAGTTTAATATAGATAAAGCTTCATATAGAGCTAAATGATGCGATAAAAAACCAGTTGAATTAACACAATCAATTTTTAAAATAAAGATGACTTAGTTGTTTTAGATAAAACATTTTATGATTATATTTTTTTAATCGGTGCAGTCATTTCAATTAATTTATAGTTTAAAAACTTGTGCGTTTTTGAATTGTGAGACTTTAATCAATATTTATTATGAGACGAAAACAGTCAAGTACTTAGAATTCAAATGAGGCGATTTAAAACGACGAATCAAGTGAGGTTATAAAGAATAATTTAAAACCTATGCTTACATTGAACTTAGTTATTGAGAGTATTATCTATTCGTAAAACCATAAGAACCTATCAATAATAAAAAATGAGGTCTACGAATTACAAGAGTGTAAGGCAAAGTAATTCATAGCCTCATTTCATCGTGGATAGCTTTACATCTCTTTCACTAGTAACAAAAGTTACTAGGACTTTATGCCAGCACTTAAAGAAGTGCAGCCTGCGTTCAGAAGTAAATGTAACAATGCCACGTTTTTTAAGGGTGGATAGCGATTAACATTAACAATAATTTTCCCTTTTTTATAGAAGTAAGTTAATCTTTTTTAAAACGCCACCCCAAAATATTTATTGAATCCAATCCATCATTTCATCAATGCGTGAAGGATGAATCATAGAATCAGGTGAATCGTCAATGATGACATCTGCTTTTTCCTTATCATCAACAAAAGTCATGTGATTTTGGTGTAAAAGCATTAAATCATAGATAGACATACGTTTACCCACCGCTCGTTTTAAAAGTGGTCCTAGTAAAGCGTCACCAGCAACACAATTATCATCTTGGCATAAATCACACCAGATCATCTCCATGTTTTTTAAGTCGATGATAAAAGACATCGTAAGGGAAGAATTTGCGGTTAAATCGAATTTTGTATGAACGGATTTAGGATCAAATACAGGTCCATGTTTTCCAAATTGCTTTCTAAACATAACGCCAGAGAAACATTCTGGAATTTCGTTAAACGTTTGATCAGTATATATCGTATTGCATACGACAATATAACGGCAATGTTCTTTCGCTTTTTCCAAATTAATATCGATAAATTCGCTTGCGCCTTTAGGAGCGGAAGTGATATCGCCAGAATGATAGGATTTAAATTTTCTACCAGCACCCATATCATGCCACGCTAAAGAAGCAACATATTGGAAATCTTCATCATAGATTTCTGCGGATAAATCAATATCTACGCGTTGACCAGCCATATTTTTCCAATGAGTGAAAAACCGTAAGACCGTATTATCTTCAGCATCTAAAGCGATTTTAGAACCAAAAGTTAACGTTCTTAAACCTTGAGATTGGTTCTTGTTATTTAAAGGAACCATATAATTCTTCATAACGGGATCTAGATAAACATTTTGATATTTTGGAAGAGTAGAAAAACGTTCTTTTAAACTATTTTCTAAACAACCAACAATCTTATTTAATGTTGATTCGTCATATAAACAACGCGTTTCTGGAATTTGAGTGGAAACAAAGTTAGTGACACTTCGATAAGAAATAAAACGTTGTTCCAATAATTGATTACGATTCTGATAATACTCCCATAATTGAATAATTACAGGAGTGGCAATTGAAGATATCACAAGCGAAAATTGTGATAAGATTTCTTCAACACTAAAAGAAGAATTACGAAGTAAAGAATCAAGCATTCTAGCAAAATAACCTGGCTTTCTTTTTAGTAACGTAAAGACTTCTTTATCTCCAAATTGAATACCTGCATTTACTTTTGAAAAGAAAGTATCATATTGATTCGTTCTTAAGCGATAAGCGCAGTCATAGATAGAAGGATATTTTCCTTTAAATTCACCAACATGGAGCATACGAAACGCTTTTTTCCATAGTACTTCGTGAAGAGCAAAGTCGTCCATAATATCTTCTTTACCACTAACTAAAAAGTCTAAATAAGATAAAAAGCTTTTTCTTGCTTTGCGGTCTAAACTCTTAAAATTAATATGACGGTCTAAAGAAGAGTGATTAGAAATCGCTGCATATAAACGAAGAACATCCGTTACCGTTTTAAAATGTTGAAGCGGTAAGTGTTTAAAAAGCATCGAAACTTTCTTTTCTTTATCTAACAACATTTGCGTATAAATTACTAAATTTTCTCTAAATAAAAATTCATTAGGAGAAATGAAGCCTGGATATAACTTCATAAAATCTGCTGCTATTTTTTGATCTTGTTCAGAAATTAAATGATTCGATTCAAAAATAGAAGTGAAGTATTTTCCTAATAAAGAAATCGCCTCTTGTTCTTCAATAACTTTTAAAGTGACGGGATGAGCATTGACCTTTTCTTTTGTCTTCTTTAATGCTTTTATATCTTGCGCCATGTAACCATATTCCTCTTCGGTCGCTGTCATGTAGTGTAACATGGCGCGTAAGATATACTCATCATCACTGATGTGATCCATGTTAGGAAAGTTACGATAAAAATAGATATGTTTCACACTAGCGCCTTTACTTTCTTTTAATAAATCAAAAGCGTGAAAATAAAATGCTTGGACTTCGCTCAAATGTGTATTCTTTAATAATTCAATAGAAGAATAATCAAGAATAAAATCAAGATCAGCGAAACTTTTTAAAAGCACACTGATATCTTCATTTGAGGTCGTGCCTTCCATTTTTTTATCGATAACTAGATAACCTAAAGTTAACAATTTCTTTTCAAGTGTTTTTTCCATTTTTTCATCACTTCCTAACTTACAACTCTATTGTAAGATGAAAAAATAAATAAAAAAATGTGCAAATACAATTTCTTTTTGTGGTATAATTAAATCGAAAAAATGGCAGTTATTGCCAAAAATATTTAAAAGTTTGAGTATAAATAATACACGGGAGGAAAAACGATGTTAAAAATAAAAGTAAATTTAGATGAGCGTTGTTACAATACGTTATTGTCCGATATGAAACTTTTTTCTATCGTTAAAAGTGATGGCACCATTAATAAGAATAAGTTCATGAACTTACTTTTTATCAATTTCTATGATAATTATATGGAAAGAGTAAAACACATGAGTGATTTAGCGAGTTCTATTATGCAAGAACTTCACATTGATACAAGGCTCGCTAACGAATTCGCTATGCTATTTCAAGGAAAAGAAAACATGGAAAAAGAGGCAAGCTATATCTATAGCATTACCTTTGTTTTAACAACGGAAAATGATTATGTTTTTGAATCGATCATGACCAGTTTTAAATATCAAACCACCTCTCAATTCTTTCGTAATTTAGTCGTTGAATATTTAAAACTTCCCCAATACAAAAGGGAAGAAGTTATATTTAAAGATAACGTTACTTTGATTCAAAAGGCTATTGAAGAACAAAAAATGGTACGTCTTTTCTTAGAAAAAGAAACCATTGAACTTGCCCCTTATCAATTAGGTACTTCGAAAGAAGAACTCTATCTTTATTTATTAGGAAAAACGAGTAAAATCAATTACTCCGTTCATATTTCTAAAATAAAAAAAGTCATCCTTTTAAATAAACCATTTAAACTTTTAAAAGAAGAAACGGAATTATTGGATGACATCATTTTTAACGGCATTCAATTTCCTTATCAAGAACCCTGTTATGCTGAAATTAAATTAACTAAAATTGGTAAAAAGATGTATGAAAGAAGATATTTACATCGTCCACCCGTAAGAAAAATAGAAGGGGATATCTATTATTTTTCTTGTGGCTTTGAGCACTTAATGTTTTATTTTCTAGCTTTTGGAAAAAATGCCATGGTGATTTCTCCTAAATCTTTAGAAAGAAACATGAAGTATGAGCATCTAAATGCTTTTAAAATATATAAATCGGAATAAAATTAAAACGGTTTTCACTTTTTTATTTTTTCATTGTTAAGAAAAAAAGGATGGATAAACATTTATAGCTATGCTATAATTTGGGCGTACGATGAAAAGAAGTAGTAACAAGTCTCTTTCTATTTAGGGAGGAACAAGATAGTGAAACTGTTCTATAGAAATGCTTGCGAATTCACCTTGGAGTATAGACGAAATGTCCGCTGGTTGCGTTATCACCAATTAAGTGCATCTTCATAACCATGATGATGAATAAGGATGGCACCACGGCATGAGTCGTTCCTTGATTGGATCGGCTTTTTTTTGTTTTGATAGGAGGAAACTTGATAATGGAAGACCAAATTAAAGAACTACATGAAAAAGCAGTAGAAGAAATTGAATCCTGCGATGATTTAGAAACCCTAGGCACAATACGTAATGCTTACTTATCTAAAAAATCTCCTTTAATGGCGTTAATGAGTCGTATGAAGGAATTATCAGGAGAAGCAAGAGCGGCTTTTGGAAAACATATTAATGATGCAAAAAATGAAATTGCAGAACGCTTAGAAGCAAAAAGAAAAGCGTTAGAAGAAAGAAAAATTGAAAAGCAATTAGAAGAAGAAACCATCGATATTTCTTTACCTGGAAAAGAAATGAAAAAAGGAGCCAAAAATCCTTTCTATAAAATCCAAGATGAAATTATTGATATCTTTGCTTCTATGGGCTATGAAATCGTTGAAGGACCCGAAGTGGAAAGCGATCATTATAACTTTGAATTAATGAATATTCCCCATGATCACCCCGCTCGCGATATGCAAGATTCTTTCTACATTGATGAAAATACATTAATGAGAACCCATACTTCGCCAGTACAAGCGAGAGTCATGGAGCAAAAGAAAGGACAACCGATTCGTATTATTTGTCCAGGAAAAACCTATCGTCGTGATGATGATGACGCTACCCACTCTCACCAATTTGCCCAAATCGAAGGTTTAGTGGTCGATAAAGATATTAACTTAGGTCATTTAAAAGCGACCCTTGAATTGTTCTTAAAGAAAATGTATGGCGAAAAAAGAGAAATTCGTTTACGTTCCTCTTACTTCCCATTTACCGAACCTTCGGTAGAAGTCGACATTTCTTGCTATGAATGTGGCGGAAAAGGCTGCTCCGTTTGCAAAGGTTCTGGTTGGATTGAAATCTTAGGTGGTGGCATGGTTCACCCTAACGTCTTAAAAATGTCCGGTTATGATCCTGATGTCTATCAAGGCTTTGCCTTTGGTATTGGTATTGAAAGAGTAGCCATGTTACGCTATGGCATTGATGATATTCGCCGTTTCTATCAAGATGATGTGCGTTTCTTACATCAATTCAAGAAAGACTAAGGAGGTAAAGTACGATGAAAGTCAGTTTAAAATGGTTAAAAGAATATGTTGATTTAGAGAATATAACCCCAGAAGACATTGCAAATAAATTAACCTTTGCTGGTATTGAAGTAGAGGAATATAGCTATCTTGCTAGAGGTACCAACTTAGTGATTGGTCAAATTATTGACTGTAAAAATCATCCTGATTCCGATCACTTACACGTTTTAAAAGTGGATTTAGGAATGAAATATGGTGTGGAACAAATCGTTTGTGGTGCACCAAACGCGAGAAAAGGCTTAAAAGTTATCGTCGCAAGAGTAGGCGCTAAATTACCCGAAGTGACCATTCAAGTTGGCAATATCCGTGGCGTGGAAAGTCGCGGTATGTGTTGTTCATTAAGTGAACTCGGGGTTGATAAAAAATATCTTACCGATTATCAATTAGCAGGTATTGAAGAATTACCGGAAGATGCTCCTGTAGGTGAAGAAGACGTTTTAGGTTATTTAGGTTTAGATGATGTCGTCTTTGATTTAAAACTCTTAGCCAATCGTAGTGACTGTAACGCCATGATGAATGTCGCTAAAGAAGTCGCGTGTTTATTTGACCGTACTTTAACTTTACCAAAACCCGAATATCATACAAATCTTCAACCCACCGCATTTAAAGTAGGCTCTACTACCGATAAATGCCCTCAATTCTCGATTAAAGTCATTCGTGGTATTCAAGTGAAAGAATCCCCACGTTATTTAAAAGAAGCCTTAATGGCGGAAGGTGTTCGCTCCATTAATAATCTCGTGGATATTGGAAACTACATTATGTTAATGACTGGTCAACCTTTACATATGTATGACCTTGATTTATTAGAAAAACAAGAACTCATCGTTCGCGATGACTATGAAGGACCTTTTGTGGCCTTAGATGAAAAAACGTATGATGTCTTAAAAGGCGATTTAGTAGTTACCTCAAATGGTAAACCCATGTGTTTAGCGGGTGTCATGGGCGCTTTAAGTTGTGTTGTGACCGAAAATACCAAAAATGTAGCGATTGAAGCCGCTAATTTCTCGAGTGCACAAGTCCGTCGTACTTCCATTCGCTTAAATTTAGGAAGCGAATCGAGTGCCCGTTTCATTAAAGGTATTAACCCACATCAAGCGGATGATGTTTTAGCGTATGCCGCTAACATGGTCATTTCTTTATGTGGCTGTACGAGTGAAGAAGAAACTGCTACGTATGATACGGTAAATCATGAACCTACTACCATTCATACCAGTGCTTATTTAATTAACCATCGTTTAGGTACCGATTTTAAAGAAGAAGAAATCATTGACGTTTTATCTCGTGTTGGGGTAGAAATTGAAAAGGAAGAGAATGGATTAAAAGCCATCGTTCCTTCTCATCGTATCGACATTACGGGAAACGCGGACTTATCTGAAGAAGTCATTCGTATTTTAGGCTTTGAACACGTAAAGAGTGAACTTCCAACCTTACAAACCGCTTTAGGTGGTTTAAAAGAAAACCAAATGAAGAAGAGAAAAATTCGTTACTTCTTATTAGATCGTGGTTTAGATGAAATTTTAACTTACACTTTAGTGTCTAAAAAAGAAAATGAAATGTTCCATATCTTTAAAGAAGAAGACGCTTATACCTTACTTCACCCGATGACCGATGATCATGCTGAAGTGCGTAAGTCTCTTTTACCATCACTATTAACCACGATGCAATATAACGTAGCAAGAAAAGCTAAACGTTTAGCGTTCTTTGAAGTGAGTGAAGTTTATACCAAAGCTTCTACTCATACCCATTTAGCCATTGGCTTATATGGAAGTGATACCTATCAAGGTGAATTACAAACCATGCCATATGATTTCTATCATATGAAAGGTATTGTTGAAGGAATTCTAGAATTATTAGGCATTGAAAAAACAAGATATCGTATCGAACGTTATAAAGAAGCCAAAGAAAACGGCTTCCATCCTGGAAGAAGCGCGGCTTTATATATTGGAAAAGACTTTGTCGGTGCATTTGGTGAACTTCATCCAACCTTAAAGAAAGCCTATGATTTAGATAAAGCACCTTGCTTAATGTTAGAACTTCTTTTAGATGTTTTATTAGAAGTGAAGACCAGTCAAAAGAAGATGGTCGCTCCATCTAAATTCCCATTTGTGGAACGCGACTTAGCGTTAATTGTTAAAAAAGATATTCCTGTCAGTGACATGATTAAAACCATGAAGCAAGCCGGAAAAGCTTTAGTGAAAGATGTCATTGTCTTTGATGTATATCAAGGCGAACACATCGACTTTGGTTATAAATCCGTGGCGGTAAAAGTCATTTATCAAAATGATGAACGCACTTTAGAAGAAAAAGAAATCGTAGCAGCGGAAATGGCCATTAAAGAAGCTCTACTTAAACAACACGGTATTGTTTTAAGAGGATAAAAGCATGAAATTTCAATTTTCCATTTTACGTCATAAAAACCACATGGAATTAGAAGACGTAGAAACTTATACTTCAGAAGAAATTCAAGGAATTTATTCTTTATTAGATATGGAAAAAGTGCATGTCCACGCTGAGCTCACTTTAGAAGGTGAAATTGCACATATTGAATTTCATATTCAAACCAAGCTCTATTTAGAATGCGCTTATACTTTAGAAAAAGTAGATTATCCTTTAGATTTCATAGAAGAATTAGATTTCTCCTCTTCGGATTTATATGAAAATGATGAAAATATTGTCTTTGTTAAAGGCGATGTCATTGATTTACATCCTTATATTCTCGGTTTAATTATCACGGAAATTCCGATGAAAGTCGTCAAAAAGGGCGCTAAATTACCTAAAGGCGGAAAAGGTTATGAAGTGATAACGGAAGAAGAGTATTATAAGAAAAAAGAAGAAAGCGTTGATCCTCGTTTTAGTGCTTTAGATAACTGGGATGATGATGAAGAATAAAGAGGCTACGGCCTCTTTTCTTTTTTAGTAATTTACAATAAAACGGCTAAGGTGTTATAAAATAATTTTTGATAGAAAATGTAGAAAATAGTATACAATAAAAATAAAGCTAATTTACACTTTTATGGAGGTGAATAGAAATGTTAATTGAACGACTAAAAAACAAATTTAAAGAAAATGAACCAATATTTACAAGTGAAATCTTAGCATTATTCAATGACTATTCACGAGCCTATGTGTTTAGATTAATTGATCAAGAAAAGAAAAAGGTGAATATCATCCGCTTTGATGAAGGCGTATACTATTTGCCAAAAAAAACGATTATCGGCATTTCTACAATCACAGTAGAAGATATAGTTAATAAAAAATATATTGAATATAACAATGAAGTGTTTGGTATTTATAGTGGAATCAATTTACAAAATATGTTTGCTTTTACAACTCAAATGGCAAATACAATTGAAATTGTTACAAATCATGAGTCGATGAGATGTCGAGAAGTAATAATTGATGGAAGAAAGGTTGTTTTAAGAAAATCGCGTTGTTTAATTAATAAGGAAAACGTTAAAGCTTATACAATATTACAATTCTTTTCTGAAATAAAATCAGGTGAGCGGTTGGATAAAAGAGTAAAAAACACATGTATCATGTACATGAAAAAGAACAAAATAAAAAAAGAAAATCTTCTAGCTTTAGCTAAATATTTTCCTTCTAGAACAATAAAAAATTTATTGTATGGTGGAATATTATAGTTAAAACAGGTTGTTTTATAAGATGTAAGATTTATTTTTTAAACTTAAGGAATAGTAAAACACAGAAGTGGGAGCAATATTGCTTCCTTTTTTTATGTTGTCCAGTAATCTCTTGCTCATTTTCATCTCTTTTTAATAATAATACGAAATGCTTTTCTATTTACTTTTGTCAAAAAATGTCGAATTTTGTTTACAAAGTGGGAGGAGTTCGTTATAATAGGGTTGAAGTGGAAGAAAGTGGGAGAAAGTGGGAGTATGTTTTTTGGAAGTTATGAGCATTCATTAGACAGTAAGGGTCGCTTGTGTGTCCCAGCAAAATTCCGTGAAAAGCTAAGCGATATTCTTTATATCGTAAAAGGTTTTGATGGATGTATCGCTGTATTCACTGAACAAGACTTTGCCCCTAAAATTAATGAATACCTCTCTTTATCTTTCAATCATAACGACACTCGTGCTCACGTTCGTATTAATGCTTCCACCATCGAAGAAACTTCTTTAGATAAACAAGGTCGATTAACTTTATCGAGCCGTTTATTAAAAAAAGAGGGCATAGGCCCAGAAGTTGTCATCGTTGGTGTCATTGATCACTTCGAAATTTGGGATCGTAATGCATGGGAAAAATACTATGAAGAAAACTATGCACGCGATGAAGAAATTGCCGAGAATTTGGATGCAAGAAAGAAGGACAACGAATAATGGAACACACTCCCGTTTTATTTTCTGAAGTCATAGAAGGTCTTTACATCCAAAAAAACGGAATTTACGTCGATTGTACATTAGGTCGTGGCGGTCATAGTAAAGGAATCCTTTCTCATTTAGAAGGGGGAAAGCTTATTGCCTTTGATCAAGATCAAACCGCTATTAACGAATCCCACAAAGTGTTAGACCCTTTAAACAAAGATGTTACCTATATCCATAGTAACTTTGCCTCTATCAAAACCGAATTAGATACCTTAGGTATTCATTCTGTTGATGGTATACTGATGGATTTAGGTGTATCTTCGCCCCAGTTCGATGATGGAGAACGGGGATTTTCCTATCGATACGATGCTAAATTGGACATGCGTATGAATCAGGAGCAGTCATTTTCCGCTTATGATATCGTAAATGAATACGATGTCAAAGAACTCACCAGAGTTTTCCGTGAATATGGAGAAGAACCCTTCGCCTATGAAATTGCGAAAATGATTGTAAAAGAAAGGGAAAAGAAGCCCATCACAACCACTTTTGAGTTAGTAGAAGTCATTAAAAAAGCTTTACCTCAAAAGATTTTACGAAAAAAAGGACATCCAGCTAAACAAGTATTTCAAGCGTTACGCATTGAAGTCAATGATGAACTCGGCGTCCTAAAACTTGCTTTACGTGATGCTTTATCGTTATTAAATGTCGGTGGTCGACTAGCGGTCATTACCTTCCATTCTTTAGAAGATCGGATGGTAAAAAAGATGATGAAAGAAGTAAGTTCCTTACCGAGTATTCCTCGAGGAATGCCAACACCTTTACATCAAGAAGAACCTTCTTATCGCCTAGTGAACCGTCACGCCATTGAAGCAAGTGAAGAAGAACAGGAAAGAAACCCACGTTCTAAAAGTGCGAAATTACGCATCATCGAACGAACAAAAATATAAGAAAGGAGTGAGTATCGATGAAAAACAAGTTGACCAAAAATCACCGCACCAAATTTGATTACCGTATGAGAAAGTTAGGACTTGTTTCCGCTTTACTCATGACTACCGCTTTTGCATGCATTCTTCCCATTTCTATGGAAGTAGAAAAAGAATCACGTTTGTTAAATCGAAACGTTGAAATTTTAATGCGTCAAAGTCGAAATGAACCCAAAGAAATGAAAAGAAGTAGCTTAACCATTGAGCATATGGAATATCAAGCTTACGAAAGATAATCATATGAATTAACGAGCATTTTAGCTCGTTTTTTTTTTGCCTTTTTTTAATATCTTTTCCTTCTCATTCATATGGATATAAAGAGGTGAGACGGATGTTAAAAGAAGCAGCAAAGAAGAAAATAACCTTATTATCCATTTTAAGTTTAATCGCTTTAGCCATGATTGGTGGAAAGTTAACCTATATCACCATTGGACAGAATCGAAAGCTCAATGCCTTAGCCAATGAATTATGGGAAAGGAGCTTTCCTTTAGTCGCGCCTCGTGGATTAATTGAAGATCGTGATGGAAATGCTTTAGCTATTAATCAACCTTGTTTTAGCGTTGCTGTTATCCCTTATCAAATTGAAGATAAGGCTTTAGCGGCCCATCAACTCGCTCCAATTTTAAAAGTCGAAGAAGCTTCTTTATATCAAAAAATCAGTAAAAAAGCCTCGATTGTTCGCCTTCATCCCGAAGGAAAAAGAATTAGTGAAGAACAAGCAAAATCTCTAAATGAACTCAATATTCCAGGCGTTTATTTAGTGCAAGATAATGCGCGATACTATCCTTATGAAACCTCTATGTCCTCTTTATTAGGCTTTGTAGGCATTGATAACCAAGGATTAGCGGGCGTAGAAAACTATTATGATTCGTATTTAAAGGGAAAAGACGGTTCTTTAAATTATTTAATGGACGCTAAAGGGGGATTATTTCCTTCGACCTCGTCTCGAGTTGAAGCACCGGTTCCTGGTTTAACTTTACGTTTAACTTTATCTTTACCTTTACAAAATTTGTTAGAAAGAGAAATGGAAAACGCTTGGCTTCAATATTCTCCTAAAGAAATTATTGGTATCATGATGGATCCCAATACGGGAGAAATTTTAGCGATTGGGAATCGTCCTACCTATAATAACAATTACTATAATGATTATGATCCTTCCATATATAACCGAAGCTTACCGGTTTTTTCAAGCTTTGAACCCGGTTCCACTTTTAAATCTTTATCCTTTGCGGCGGCGTTAAACGAACACGTCATCGATATGGATAAAGATTATTATTACGATAAAGGCTATGAGATTGTCGGTGGCGCAACGATTAAATCCTGGAAAAAAGGAGGACACGGCCTACAGACTTTTTTAGAAGTTCTCCAAAATTCATCAAACCCAGGCTTTGTTGAAATCGCTAGACGATTAGGAAAAGATCATTTATATCAATATATTAACGCTTTTGGCATGGGACAAAAGACAGGCATTGATATTGCAGGGGAAAATAAAGGGATTGTCTTTGCTTATGATAAATTTGGCCCTTTAGAACAGGCAACTAGCGCTTTTGGACAAGGCATATCGGTAACCGCGATTCAACTTGTTACGGCCTTTTCTAGTTTAATTAATGGGGGCTATTTATATACACCTCGCATTGCAAAATCGCTGATTTTAGAATCCACGAATGAAACCGTATATGAATTTCCCACGATTTTAAAAAGAGAAGTTATTAAAAAAGAAACCAGTGCTTTAATGAGGCGCGCTTTAGAATGCGTCGTTTCGAAAGGTTCTGGAAGAAAGGCATATATCGATGGTTATCGAGTAGGCGGGAAAACAGGAACTGCGCAAATTGCGGAAAATGGTGTATATCAAGATGGTAGATATATTCTATCTTTTATTGCGGGTGCTCCTATGCATGATCCAAAAGTGGTCGTTTATTTTGCTATGCGTGAACCCAAAAGTACCATTCAATATGGTGGAACTACCATTGGCCCGATTATTCAACGCCTTTTATTAGAAGCTTTACCGATTCTAAACGTTGAAAAGAATTATGATGGGGAAGAACGAACCTATACTTGGATGGACGTTAAAACCTATCCGGTAGAAAACTATTATGGACTTCAAAAAAAGGACGTAAAATCTAAACATTTTAAATTTTCTTTTATGGGGGAAGGCGATTATGTGATTGATCAACTCCCACGTGTAGGAGAAATGGTGGAAGAAAATAGTGTAATTATGATTATGCTAGGTGATAAACGATGAAAACCGCAAAAGAAGTCTATCATTATTTTTTCAAAGAATCGTCTTTAGAAATCGAATTATTTGATGTCGAAGATGATTCTAGAAAAGTAAAACCGGGAACGATTTTTATAGCGATTGAAAAAGGAAATCTCTATAAAGAAGAAGCCAAAAAAAACGGTGCGAGTCTTATTTTAAGCGATGAAGAGATTCCCAATTTAAAAGAAAAATTATTATCCTTTTTACTATGGTTTTTTGATTATCCCGATAAAGACGTTACTTTAATTGGTGTAACAGGCACGAACGGAAAAAGTTCAACAGCGTATTTTATTTTTCAATTGTTAAAAGATGCATTTTTAATCAGTAATGTTCCTTTAAAAAATAAAAATACGTATGTAACAAGAAATACAACGCCTTATCCAGTTGACTTTGTTCACGCTTTAAGAAAAGCAAAAGAAAGAAAAAAGAAATATGTCATTTTAGAAGTTTCTAGTATTGCAATCAAAGAGCAACGTCTCCATGATTTATTATTTTCTATTGTCGTTTTTACCAATCTAAGTGAAGATCATTTAGATTATCATCGTACCTTAGAAGATTATCAAAAAACAAAGTTAGATTTCTTTATTGGACAACCTTCTATCCGTTTTGCTTCTTTAGAAATGAAAGAATTTTCTTTTTTAAAAGATGTTCCTATTTATTATGTTTCCCCTTTAACTCTCGATAAAAAAGGAAAACTAAGTGCTGTATATCAAGGTAAAAAGCTTCACTTTTTTCATTTTCCTTATTATCAAGGAAGTAATATTGCCTTGGCTTTAAAGGTGGCAGAATACGCCAATATGCCTAAAGCTTATATCAAAAGAATCAGTAGAAGATTAACTTCCTTAAACGGCCGCTACAAAGTTGTGTTGAAACATCCTAAAGTCATCATTGATTATGCCCATACGGTTTTCGCTATGGAAACGGTTTTAAAAGAAACCAAAAAGAAAACCAAAGGAAAATTACTCGTTGTTTTTGGGGCGGGCGGGGACCGCGATAAAAAGAAACGCGCTTTATATGGAGATGCCGTCTATCAATATAGCGATGTTGCCATTGTAACCAATGATAATCCGCGAAGTGAAGATCCTATGGCCATTGTTCATCAAATCATTCAAAATCATCCTTCTTATTTTTTGATTGAACTCGACCGGAAACGGGCAATTGAACGGGTTTTAAATTTAGCATCGCCACAGGATACAGTTCTTTTATTAGGAAAAGGGCATGAAATTACCGAAAAAGTGAAGGATTATGAAATCTATTTAAATGAAGAGGAGGAAGTAAGAAAATGGCAGAAAAAGAAATCCTAATTCGTTTAGTTGCTAGTTTCTTTTTAAGCTTTTTACTTTCTTTATGTATCACAAAAGGATTAATAAAAAAAGAAAAGAAAAAGCATGTCGGCCAGGCGATTAAAGAAGATATCGTTCCTACCCATCAAAAAAAGAAAAATACCCCAACAATGGGTGGAATTGCTATTTTTCTTTCGGCGTGGGTGATGAGTTTATTATTGGGGTATTCGTTTTTAAAAGATAAAAGTTTCATTTCCTTATTTCTCATTAGTGGAAGTTTCTTTGGTATTGGCTTTATTGATGACTATTTAAAAATTAAGCAAAAAAGTGGAAAAGGATTATCTCCTTTATTACGTTTGGTGATGGAAATCCTTATTTCCATGGGCGTTTTATGGTATTTAGGTTACCAAGATCAAACATTATGGCGGATTCATTTATTATTTCAAAAAAGTTGGAAAGTAGGGCTACTTTTTATACCTTTAATCATTTTTATTTTGGTTGGTGGCGCAAATTCCATGAATATGGCGGATGGTTTAGATGGTTTAGCGTCTGGTTTAGCTATGAACGCCTTATTTCCTTTTGTATTAATCGCGTTATTAAAAGAAAATTATGGGGTAGCTTTATTTTTAGTTTCATTAATTGGCGGTATTGTTGGTTTCTTATGCTTTAATTTTCATCCCGCAAAAATATTTATGGGCGATGTCGGATCTTTACCCTTAGGCGCAACTTTTGCTTTTACTAGTTTCCTTTTACAAGCGGAAATTATTTTATTAATCGCAGGTGCTTTGTTAATTATAGAAACTCTATCGGTTATTTTACAAGTAACGAGCTTTCAACTGACCCATCATCGCATTTTTAAAATGGCACCCTTACATCATCATTTTGAAATGCAAGGTGTGGCGGAATGGAAAGTGGTCATGATGTTTTATATTGCCGGCTTCATTTTATCCGTAGTAGCGGCGTATGTGGGGGTGTTTTTATGAAAAATGTGCTTTTATTAGGCTTTGGAAAAAGTAATCAAGCTGTTTATGAATTTTTAAAAACGAAAAAAGTAAACATCACCATATTAGAAGAACATAAAAAATCAAAATCACTACCATTTGTTACATTAGAGGACTTAAAAAGAGAAAAGCCGCTTTTTGATCTTACCATTCGTTCACCGGGTATTCCTTTAAAAAGTGAAGCCTATCAACTTGCTCATGTATTATCCAAAGAAGTCATATCGGAAATTGAATTTGCTTATCGATATTTAAAGAAAAAACATCCGCATTATATTTTAATCACTGGCACAAACGGAAAAACGACTTTAACTACCATGATTCATTGCGTTTTATCTTCTAAACTTCCTCATACTTTTTTAGCGGGAAATATAGGTATTCCTTTAAGTAGTTATTTATTAAAAGATATTCCTGAACATTCCATTTTTGTTGTTGAAATCTCTTCTTTTCAATTAGAAGACACGATTTCTTTAAAAGCCGATGATGGAATTATTACCAACGTTGATTATAATCATTTAGATGAAGTTTATAATTATGATTTTTATGTAGCAAGTAAAAAAAGAATGGGATTTCTTGTGAAAAAGAACCATTTATTTTTCTATGATGAAATCAAAGAAATCAGTTTGCCTCATATCAATTTATCCTCCATCCCAATGGAAGAGGATGACATCAATCTACCATTTTTTATGGGTGAACATAATCACCGCCACGTGAAAATGAGTCTCTATATTGGAACTTTATATGGGGTAAGTAAAGAAGAAGGAGCAAGAGCATTATATCAACTCATGCCTTTACCATTTCGCAACGAAAAAATCTTGAGTTCCTTTACTGCAACGATCATTAATGATTCAAAATCGACGAATGTAGCGTCCACGAATCAATGCTTACTCACTTTCCAAGATAAAAAGAGAATATTGATTTTAGGAGGTATTGCTAAAAGCGCTACCTTTGACCATCTTTTATTAAAAAAAGAGGATGAAGTTTATGCATATGGCCGCGATAGAGAGCTTGTCAAAGTTTCTATTGAAAGAGCGCATTTATTTTCTACATTAGAAGAAGTCATGTTAGCGATTGAACCTGATTTACATAAAGATGTTTATATTTTATTTTCACCCGCTTGTTCTTCTTATGATCAATTTGAAAATTATATGGTTCGCGGTACGTATTTTCGTCAACTCATTAAGAGGCTAGAGCCATGAAAAGTGTAAAAAGAGATCGACTTATTCTTTTATCTTTATTTATTATTCTCATCGTCTTTGGTAATTACATGGTTTATAGTGCCTCGAATGTTTGGGCCAATTATAAATTCAATGATAGTTTTTATTATTTAAAAAGACAGATTTTATTTAGCGTTACCGGTTTTATAAGTGCCATTTTAGTTTCAAGAATTCCTTCAAGTTTTCTAAAGAAATACGCTTTAAGCTTTGTAGTTATCTCATTACTTTTATTAGCATTAGTGTTAATTCCTGGGATTGGCTTAAAAAGAAATGGCTCTAGATCCTGGTTTGGTATTGGTTCCTTTGCCATTCAACCTTCAGAAATATTTAAAATTGCTCTAGTGATTTATTGCGCATATCGATTAAATGACCACTATGAAGAAACGAAAAGCATCAAAGGCTTTATAGGTATTATTCTTTTAACGGTTCTTGGTTTTATTTTAATTATGTTACAACCGGATTTTGGGACTGCGATTGTAATGTTGATGAGTGTGGTATTATTGTTATTTACTTCTAAATTACCACTAAAATATTTTATTATCATGGGCGTACTGGGTGTTGTGATGATGGTAGTTTTAATTTTAATTGCTCCTTATCGTTTTGACCGTATTTTATCGTATTTTGACCCTTGGAGTGATCCATTAGGAAGTGGCTTTCAAATTATTCAATCGATGTACGCAATGGGACCAGGGGCATTATTAGGGAAGGGAATACTCAATAGTTATCAAAAACACTTTTATTTACCAGAACCACAAACGGATTTTATTTTTTCTATCGTGGTAGAGGAATTTGGCTTAATTGGTGGATTATTGTTATTAGCTTTATTTGCCATGCTATTTTATTTTGGCTTTCGCTACGCTAAAAACATGGAAGATCCGTTTGATACTTTTTTAATCACGGGATTATTAGGCGTTATTTTAATTCAAGTCATTATTAATTTAGGTGTCGTTGTCGCTCTTTTCCCAGTAACAGGAATTACTTTACCTTTTATTAGCTATGGAGGGTCATCCTTATCGGTAACGATGTTTTCTCTAGGCTTAATTCTATCAAGAGGAAGAAAGGAGAACGAATATGCGCATACTCTTCGTCGGGTCCGGTAGTGGAGGGCATGTTTATCCCATGTATAGCCTTTTAAAAGAGGCAAAAAAACGTCATGATGTTACGTACTTGGTTTTAGCTAAATCCTTTGAAGAGCGTTTATTAAAAGATGAAGATGTTGATAAAATTTATTTATCGTTACCCACGCAAGCCAGTTATTATAAAAAGCATCCACTTCAAATGAAAAAGCTAGTTACTAAAATGAAAGAATTAGAAAAAAAGATGGATGGATTTGATGCGGTGATATTAGGCGGAGGTTTTATTACTTTTATTGTGGCGATATTAGCTAAGAAAAAGAAAATCCCTTATTATCTTCATGAACAAAACGCTATATTAGGAGACGCTAATTTATATAGTTTAAAATACGCGAAAGCGTTATTTAGTTGCTTTCCCAACTTAAATGTTAACAAAAAGTATCAAAAAAAGGTTTTCTGCTATGGTAATCCTCGAGCAATAGAGGCTTTGACTTATCAAAAAAAGGAATACCATCCGCTTCCTTTCCGCATTCTTTTTGTTGCGGGTAGTCTAGGCTCTATGACGTTATTAGAAATGATGAGTCAAGTATCAAAACATATAGAAGATGAGTTCATTGTGATTACAGGGAAGAAATATTATGAAGATGCAAAAAAGATGACGTGGGGAAAATCAACACGTTTACTAATGTACACGGAACAACTTTCTTTATATATGGCAAGAGCGTCTCTTATCATTATGCGAGCGGGCGCCACAAGTGTAATGGAAGCGGCTTATTTAAAAATCCCTATGTTATTGATTCCTTCTCCTTATGTAAAACACCATCATCAAGATGAAAATGCAAAATATTTTGTTTCAATTGGTGGGGCAAAAAGTGTAAAAGAAAAGAATATTACTGAAGAAGAACTACTAGTTATCCTTCGCGATTTAAAAAATAATCCATCACAATTATATAAAATGCATGAAAGTTTAAGGGCCTTCAAAAATCTTGATTCAAGTACACTCATCTTAAAAGAAATTGAAAAAAATGATAGATAAAAGAATCTATGTTGATTACCCGATGAAGAAAAGTTCATATGTTCAAATCGGTGGTAAAGTGGATGCTAAAATTGAAATTTATAGTATAGAAGAATGCTATAAAACCCTACAGAAAGTCCATCAATTCGGTTTATCGTATTTTGTGTATGGAAAAGGAAGTAATCTTCTATTTGAAGATGAATATCAAAATATAGTAGCGGTCCATATCGCTATGAAAAACATACAGATAATAAATGATTACGTTATTGTAGATGCTGGTGTTTCTTTAGCGGTCTTATCAAGAATGATGATAGAGCAAGGATATCTTCATTTTACGGGTTTAAGTGATATTCCTGGAGAAGTAGGAGGTGCTATCTATAATAACGCAGGTGCCTTTCATGATACCATTTCCGATAGACTAGAAGATGTTTTATGCATGTTAGATCATGGAGAATGTGTTATTTATTCTAAAGAAAATCTTGATTTTTCTTATCGTTCCTCTCGCTTTCAACATGAAGATTTAGGCATTATTTTGCGCGCTAAATTTCGTCTAGAAAAAGGGGATAAAAAAGAAATATTAGCGGCAAAAGAAAAGAATCACATTTATCGAATAGAGCATCAACCACAAGGAATTCGAACCTTAGGATCCACATTTAAAAACCCAAAAGAGGGGAAAGCTGCCTATTTTATTGAACAAGCAGGGCTAAAAGGATTCAAAAAAGGAAAAGTAAAAATTAGTGAAAAGCACGCGAATTTTTTAGAAATTGAAGAAGGCGCTTCCAAAAAAGAAGTCATGAATTTCGTTTACTTCATTCAAGCGATAGTATATAATAAATATACTATTTTACTTGAAATAGAAATTGAAACAAAGGACTTAGAAAGACATGGAAGAGGAACTACTCACAAGCGTTAGTGAAGAAAGAATTGCGGCTTTTGAAAAAAAGAGACAAGAAAAAAAACAATCGGAGAAACAATCCTTTATTTTTCGTCTTGTCGTTTTTTCTTTAATCCTTGTTTCTCTTTGCATTGCCCCTTTCTTACCTGTTTTTTCAGCGAGAAATACCACGATTCAAGGAAATCATCTTCTAACTATAGATGAAGTCCTTTCCTATGCAAATTATAAAAAAGGGACTCCTTTGCTTTTTATTGACGCCAAGAAATTAGAAAACGAAATCAAAAAGAAAGAATACATTAATGATTGTTCAGTTACTTGGAAACTTTTTGGACTAGAGATGGAAGTGGACGAAATCGCTGCGGTTTTAAAAAAAGAAGAGAATGGTGAAATGAAGTATTATCTTTCGAATGATACTTTTTTGGATGAATTTAAAAAAGAACATCCAAATTCAACCTATGATTTTAAAGAAAATGACGTTCCTGTTGCAATTTCTGATTTATCTTTTAAAACTCAAATGGGAAGTAAAGAAGTTGAAGATGTGGAAAGAAGAAAAGAACTATTCCGTCATTTAAAAGAAATTCAACCCCACGTTTTAAAAGAAGCTGATTATTTTGAAATCGTTTATTCAAAGAATAAACAACACTTATTCTTCGGCTTTTATTTTCTAGGAGAAAATCAAATTTATCACCGGATTTTACTTCGTGATGAAACGTTCTCCTACTTTTTAGAAGAATCTCGATGGGAAAAGATTATTGCAAATATTAAATGGAATATAAAAAATAATGTTGATAGCGACAAAAAAACTAACGTTATTTATTATAATCATGATACAATAAATGAGTTAATGTATACGAGCACTGTTTGTACTTATGATGGTAAGGAAAATAAGTGCTTATTATCGACTCGATAAGAAAGGGGTCTTAAGATGAAACCAAATATCATAGGTGCGATTGAAATATCTTCACGCGCAGTTAAGTATGTTGTCGGTTATGTATTAGATGGGGAAGTCGTCGTATTAAAAAAGGCCATGGCCCCTTTAGATGAAAAAGCCGTTATTGATGGTGAAATACGTGATTCAGCTTTGGTCAATAAAGCCATATCACAAGCCATTAAAGAAGGAGAAAGTTCTTTAAACGATTCCGTCTCAAAATACGTCGTTATCGTTCCTCCTCTTGGCTTTGAAGTTTTTGAACATTCTCAAACCACTAGTGTTGTTTCTCCAGTAGGAAAAATTGCTAAATTAGACATTGAAAACGTAATTTCACAAGTTTCTAAAGCAAAAACAACCGATGGCTCCATGATTATCGATATTTTGCCCGATGCTTTTATCTTAGACCAAGGGCAAACCCATATGAATCCACCGATTGGAGAAACTTCCAATAGTGTAACGATTAAAGCAAAATTACACGTTTTACCAATTCATTTAGTCCAATCGCATAAAAAGGCTTATCGACAAGCTAATATTCAATATGCCAAAATGCTAGTAGCGCCTTATTGTGCATTAGCCATTGCTAAACAAAGTAAAACCATTCCCAATGATTTTCTTTTAATCGATATTGGCGCAAGAATGACAACAATTTCTTTAATTGGAAGTAAACAAGTCATTGCTTCGACTTTTGAATATCGCGGACTTGACTCCATTACGGAAAAACTGGTTTCGCAATTTGAAATTGAATTTAAAAATGCGCAACAACTCAAAGAACTCTTTGGCTTTGACGAACAAGAATATGCTTTTAAAGCTCCACTATTTACAGTTGTGAATAAGGATAAAAAAGAAAAACGAAACGTCAATTATGCTGATTGGCGTGAAGCCGTAGGTAATGCGATTCATGAATACGCAAATGAACTCAGTTATTCCATTCATGAATTAGCAACCCAATTTGGTGGAGCAATTCCTCGTCTTCCCATTATTTTAGTGGGTGGCGGAACCCAATTCCATGGTTTAAGTTCCATGCTAAAAGAGCAACTTGAATGTAAAGATTTGCACATGGTTGTTCCGACTTCTTTAGGAGCGAGAAATCCAACCTTTACCAATTGTTTAGGTGCTATTTTGATTGTAGGTTCAGAAAAACCATTAGAAGACATGGAAGAAGAAACTACACCTACAGGTGAAAAAACAAGAAAAATTAAAACCACAAAAGTGGATATGCTAGATGACGAATTATAGGAGGAAATAACGATGGATGGAACTGAATTAGATAATTTTGAACCGGTTGCTAGAATTATTGTTATCGGTGTCGGTGGCGCTGGTAATAATGCCGTAAACCGCATGATTGATGAAAATATTTCGGCCATTGAATTCTATGTAGCTAATACGGATAAACAAGCTTTAAGTACATCAAAAGCTCGTAATCGTTTAGTCTTAGGAAACGATTCTTATAAAGGCTTAGGAGCAGGTGGAGATCCTGCTGTTGGTGAATCTGCTGCTTTACAAAGTGAAAATGAAATTCGTGATATCGTTCGCGGTGCGGACATGGTCTTTATCGCTGCAGGTATGGGTGGAGGAACCGGTACGGGTGCTTCTCCAGTCATCGCTCGTATTGCTCGCGAAGAAGGTGCTTTAACCGTCGCTATTGTGACACGTCCATTTGGCTTTGAAGGAAAGAAGAGAATTTCTCAATCCGTAGAAGGCTTAAGCAAATTAAAAGAAAATGTGGATGCAATTATCGTTGTTTCTAATGATAAATTATTAATGATGAACGGACAATGCCCAGTTTCCGAAGCATTCTCTGAATCCGATAAAGTTTTAGCGCAATCGGTAAAAACAGTAACCGACTTAATTTTAATGCCAGCGGTAATTAATCTCGACTTTGCGGATGTCAATAATACCTTACGTAATGCCGGCATTGCCTTAATTGGTTTCGGTATGGGAAGTGGACCGAATAAAGCCCAAGAAGCCGCTACCTCGGCCATTGCTTCTCCATTACTTGAAGTTTCTATTCAAGGGGCAAGAAGTGCAATTATTTCAGTAACATGTGGTACCAACGTTTCCTTATATGAGGCGCAAGAAGCCGCCAATAACATTATGGAAGCTGCCGGTGGTAATTTAGATATGAAATTCGGCGTTTCTATTAACCCTGAATTAGCCGATCAAATGCTTGTCAGTGTTATCGCTACTGACTTTGCGGAAGAATATGACTTTACCGCCGTACCAACCGTGCAACCTATTGCACCAAAAGTCATCGTTGAAGAAAAAGTAGAAGAAAAAGAAGACGAAGAAAGTGAAGAAGATGAATCCATTCTTCCTAACTTTTTAAAAGGCGATCGTTTCTAAAATAACAATTGAATCGAAAAATGAAAAAGTGGCGCTTGCCACTTTTTTCGACGTTTTATTTCCTTATCTTTTATTAAGATACATCTAGGTGATGCAGCATGAATGTCTACTTGGACTTAATGGTGGTAGCTCACATTCTTTTATGTCTGGTGAGTGTATTCTTTGTAAACAGAGTGTCGACAAATCGATTCAAAAAAAGGGGTGGTTTCAAGCTCGTTACATTAACATGTCCTATCATATTTTGTATTTATTTCCGCTGGTGGATTGCGGCTATTATTATTCTTTTAGTTCACGTATTAATTTTTGTTCTGTTTTTTAAGAAACACTTTCTAAGTCCCTTATTATGCTATTACTTTTGTTATTATGGTTTAGCCATATTAATGAGTCTCATCACCGAAGACGCTAGCCTTTATCATTTTGTTTTTACTCTTCATGCTCCGCGAGGAATGTTAAGTTTACTCGTAATTCCATTATTTTTAGTCATCCAATTCTTTGTGATAAAAGCGGTAGACGCTATCTATCATTTGAAAAACTATAAAATGGATGCAATTTTAATGGTAGAAGGAAAAAGAGCTAAGTTCCGTTGCTATTTTGATACGGGAAATACGTTAAAGTATAAAGGTGTACCGGTCATCTTTTGCTTAAAGAAAAACTGGCCATTTCCTATCAAAAATACGAAAGAAACCATGACATATGAAGCAATGCAAGAAGAAGGGAAAATTACGTTAGAGGAAGCTTTATTATCGTTAAAAGAAAAAGACGAAAAGACGTTTGTTTACGTTGCACTTGTCGATCGCAAGGAGGATTTTAATGGGTGTGAATGTTTACTCAACGCCTATTTAAATTAGATTATGATAAAACTCTTAGAAAGAATTAAAAAGTTTTTCTTGTCTAAAGGTAGTGTTCTTTATATTAATGGTAAAGAAATACTACCGGCCCCACTATCGAAAGAAGAAGAGCAAGAAGCCATTGAAGAATACCGCAAAGGTTCTTTAAAAGCGCGCAATACGCTCATTGAACACAATCTTCGTTTAGTGGTTTATGTAGCCAAACGCTACGAAAATAATTTGTACAATTTAGAAGATTTAATTAGTATTGGAACGCTCGGCTTAATTAAAGCCATTACCACTTTTAAGTGTGATAAAAATATTAAATTAGCCACCTATGCTTCAAGATGTATAGAAAACGAAATTCTCATGTATTTACGAAAAAAATCGAAACAAAAGAATGAAGTTAGTCTCGATGAGCCCCTAAACCGTGATTACGATGGGAATGAGTTATTATTGTCCGATATCTTGAGCCTAGATTCTCATGAAGTTATTGAAGAAATGAATCAAGACGATGAAAAAGAAAATCTTTTGGATGAAATCGCAAAACTTAAACCGAGAGAACAAGAAATCTTAAGCATGCGTTTTGGTTTAAATGGCAAAGAAGAAATGACACAAAAAGAAGTAGCGGCTTATTTAGGTATTTCGCAGTCCTATATCTCTAGATTAGAAAAGAAAATACTAAAAAAACTCAAAGTCGGTTTACATAAATAATTTTTAGCCAAACTATATGCAAAGGAGATCTTTGCATTGGCGAAACACAAGGTAGAAATTACGGGTGTAGACACGGCATCTCTTCATGTTCTTTCTTCGGATGAAACAAGAAAGAAAATCGAAGAGTATCAAAAGGGAAATTTAGCAGTACGAGATGAAATTATCATGGGAAATTTAAAACTGGTTTTAAGCATTGTGAATCAATTCAGTAAGCGAGTGGATAATTTAGATGATTTATTTCAAATCGGTGTTGTCGGTTTAATGAAAGCAGTTGAGAACTTTTCTTTAGAACACGACGTCAAATTCTCAACTTATGCGGTACCCATGATTCTTGGGGAAATGCGTCGTTATCTAAGAGATAGTTCGTTTTTACGTGTATCAAGACAAATTAAAGACCGCGCCTATAAAGCACTCAAAGCCAAAGAAGATTTTATTGCTGTTCATCAACGAGAACCATCCTATCAAGAGATCGCAGACGCCTTAGGCGTTAGTTATTTTGAAATAGTGGAGTGCTTTGACGCCATTGCCGGTGTCGTATCTTTAAGCGAACCTTTATACAATGATTTTGATGAGTCGATGGAGCTAATGGATGTTTTAGCGTCACCTGACGATATGACATCTACGCTCCTCAACTCATTATCCTTAGAAGAAGGTTTAAAATCATTAGATGAAGTGGAATCAATGATTATTCGTAAACGCTATTTTGAAGGAGAAACGCAATTAGAAATTGCTAACGAATTCAATATTTCGCAAGCGCAAGTATCGCGATTAGAAAAAAATGCCTTAAAAACTTTAAAAAATTTCTTTTAGTCAAGTAGGTGAAAAAGATGAAATCCGTGAAAGAAGCCATTAAAAAATGGTTAATTCCTTCAAGTGACGATCAAGAAGAAATCACAACTTCTAAAAAGAAAGTCGCTCTAGAAGAGGATACCAGTTCGAAGAAAAAAAGAAAAACCCCACGTGTATTTACTTTGATGACCTATATGGAAGCGCAAGATGTCGCACATTATCTTTTATTAGATCAAGCTGTAATTGTGAATGTTGGAAATCTAATCACGAAAGATAAATATCGTGTCATCGACTTTTTAAGTGGTGTGATTTATGCTTTAGATGGAGAAAGAATTAAACTCGATCAAAACATCTATTTATTCACGCCGAAAAAAACAAGGTAATTCATTTTCATCTTTTTTCTGACATTAATAAAGAAAGTCTTTTCGTATGCAAAAAAAATTGAAAAATAATAAGAGTGAAATATCATCTTATTTCATTCTTTTTTGGTCGTAATTGTACATTAAAATTAAAAAATCTTGCAATTTAAGCCACTTTTGCGTATAGTTAGTGTATTCTAATCAAACGTTTATCATGTTTGGATGAATAAAAAAGGTAGGTGATTTTTTTGGCACTATCGACATTTTGTCGTAAAGAAATGAAGTTTTTAATTACTGAAGAACAGATGCATGTGCTATTAAAGGAAACCGCCGCTTATTTTGATTATGATGCATTTTGCCCTAATGGTAGTTGGTATTTGATTCGTAACATTTATATGGATACTGAACAAAATCAACTCATTCATTTATCCACTATGGGGCCTACTTATAAAGAAAAAGTTAGGATTCGTAAATATGGTACGTATGGTGATCAAAAAGATTCCTATTATTTAGAAATGAAAAAGAAAGCAGAAGGCATTGTTTTTAAAAGGCGTGTTCATTTTACAAAAGAAGATTTAGAGACTTTTTTAAAAAATAAACAAGTTCTGAATGGCTATAATGCCTTTTCTCAACAAGTAATGAAAGAATTCATTTATTTATTTGGGCAATATGAAATTGCTCCCAAATTGTTTTTATCTTACGAACGATTAGCGTTAAAAGGGAAAGAAGATCCGACGTTAAGAATGACGTTTGATCGCAATATTTTAACGCGACGAGATAATTTTGATTTTGATAAAGAAGGTGGCGATGCTTTATTAAACTCGCACCAAATTATTATGGAAATTAAATTTGAAAATGCGATGCCGTTATGGCTAGCGCATCTATTAGCGAGTCATCAAATTTATAAAACGAGTTTTTCTAAATATGGCCACGAGTATCAAAAATATGTGATGAAAAAAAGGAGTTGTCGAGTATGATTTTTTTATCCGCATTTGATTCTATTGTAGAATCAAGTTTTAAATTTAAAACTTGCATTTTAATTTTTGGTTTATCCTTAATTGTTGGCATTTTATTTGCTTTAACTTATTGCTTGAAGAAGAGAAAAGAAGGATATACAAGAGATTTTCCTATCACCCTTTTACTTCTTCCAATGGTAGTGTCTGTAATTATTTATTTTGTCCGCGATAATATTGCAGGTGGCATTTCTTTAGCGGGAATTTTTGCTTTAACACGTTTCCGTAGTGAACAAAGAAATACGGAAGATATTACGTATCTTTTCTTAAGTGTAGCATTAGGGCTTGTAATCGGTTTAGGTTACGTTTTAGCGGCCGCTATTTTAACAGTTTTATTCTTATTGATTGTTGTTTTGTTATCTCTTTTACATTTTGGAGAGGGTAGCAAAAAAGAAATGACGTTAAAAATTCTTGTTCCTGAAGATTTAAATTATGATGAAGTGTTTGATGAAGTTTTAGCCCGTTTCTGCGACACTTATTATTTAAAAAGAGTGAAAACCTGTGACTTTGGAACAATGTTTGAGCTCAGCTATCATGTTAGAATGAAAAACATGAAGGAACAAAAAGCATTGATGGATGAATTAAGAACAAGAAATGGTAATTTAAATATCACTTTAACCGTGCATCGCTACGAACAATAAATAAGTCATTGATTTATTTTATAAATCATGCAATAATATTCACGTAAAAACGAAGAAAAAGACGCGATATCATTATCCCTTATCTAGTAGCGAGATGAAGTACGGTGAAAGTTCATCGATAAGCAATGGTATTATCACTTTGGAGTTGATTCATGGAAATAAAAGTATATGAATCCGTAACGTGCGTTAAACGTAATGAGGGCTAAAGCTATTTTTTGCTTTAGAACTAAGGTGGTACCGCGTGATGAGCGTCCTTAGATAAGGATGCTTTTTTTTATTTTTGAAAGGAGATTTTAAAAAAATGGAATTAAAGAAAACATTAAGAATGCCAAAGACCGGTTTTGAAATGCGTGGTAATTTGGCGACCAAAGAACCAATCTTAGTGGAAAAATGGTTGACCGATGGTCTCTATTTTAAAATGTTAGAAAAGAACAAAGGAAATCAAGAATACATGTTGCATGATGGTCCTCCATACGCAAATGGAGATATCCACTGTGGACATATGCTTAACCACTTACTCAAAGATTTTATTATTCGTTATAAATCCATGCGTGGCTATTACACCCCATTCATTCCAGGATGGGACACCCATGGCTTACCAATTGAAAACGTGATTACGAAAAAAGGTATTAATCGTAAAACTACTCCAATCGTCACGTTTAGAGAACACTGCGAAACTTTTGCTTTGTCCCAAGTGGAAAGACAAATGAAGCAAGTTGAACGTTTAGGTGTTTTAGGTGATTTTGATCATCGTTATATGACCTTACAACATGAATACGAAGCAGAACAAATTCGTGTCTTCGCAACCATGGCATTAAAAGGTTATATTTTTAAAGGACTTAAACCGGTTTACTGGTCACCAAGTAGTGAATCTGCTTTAGCAGAAGCAGAAATTGAATATGCGGATATCACTTCTCACGCTATCTATGTTGCCTTTAAAGTTACCGATGGAAAAGGTATTTTAGATAACGATACTTCCTTTATCATTTGGACTACAACACCTTGGACCATTCCAGCGAACTTAGCTATCTGCTTAAATCCTGATTTTACCTATGGCGTTTATCAAACCGAAAAAGGAAAATTTGTTTTCTTAGAAGACTTAAAAGATGCTATTCAAAATGAAATTGGTTTTAAAGAAGTTACTCTTTTAAAAGAAGTAAAAGGTAAAGATTTAGAATATATTGAAACGAAACATCCATTCTATAATCGTAAATCCATCATCATTTTAGGTGATCACGTCACCAGCGATGCCGGTACAGGCTGCGTCCATACCGCTCCAGGTCATGGTGAAGATGACTTTAAAGTGGGTGTGAAATATCATCTTGAACCTTTATGTCCAGTAGATAGTAAAGGCTATATGATGGAAGAAGCAGGCGAAGACTTAAAAGGTATGTTCTATGAAGACGCTAACGCGAAAGTATTAGAAAAATTAGAAGCTTGTGGCGCTTTATTAAAAGCGACGAAGATTGTCCATAGTTATCCTCATGACTGGAGAACCAATAAACCATTAATCTTTAGAGCCACTCCACAATGGTTCTGTTCCATTGACCCCATTCGTGAACAATTATTAAAAGAAATCGATAAAGTTTCTTGGACACCTGCCTGGGGAAGAACAAGAATCCATAACATGATTAAAGATCGTGGTGACTGGTGTATTTCTCGTCAAAGAGCGTGGGGCGTACCCATTCCTATCATCTACTGCGAAGATGGAACTCCAATTATTGATAAAGATGTCTTTGAGCATATTGCCCAATTATTTGAAGAATTCGGTTCTAACGTTTGGTTCTTAAAAGAAGCAAAAGAATTACTTCCAGAAAACTACCATAATGAGCATTCTCCAAATGGTTTATATACCAAAGAAACCGATATTATGGACGTCTGGTTTGATTCCGGTTCTTCTTCTATTGCCGTTTTAAAGAAACGCGGATTCAAACATCCAGCCGATTTATATTTAGAGGGTAGTGACCAATATCGTGGATGGTTTAACTCAAGCTTAATTATTTCCACCGCTGTTTTAGGTCATGCGCCTTATGAACAAGTCGTTAGCCACGGCTTTATTCAAGACTCCATTGGTGAAAAAATGTCTAAATCCAAAGGAAATGGTGTCGATCCAATGAAGATGGCATCTATTTATGGCGCCGATATCTTACGCTTATGGACTGCAAGTGTTGATTATCAATCCGACGTTCGCTTTGGTGAAGACATGGTCAAACGTGTCTCCGAAAGCTATCGTAAGATTCGTAATACCTTTAAATTCATGTTAGGCAACTTATTCGACTTCAATCGTAAAAAAGACGCTACTAAAGAATTTGCTTTCTTAGATTTAATGATTTTAGCAACGTTAGAAAAAGTGAAGAATACCGTTATTCAAGCGATGGATCACTATGACTTCGTCAGTGCCACTAGTGCCATGATGAACTTTATGAGTAGTGACTTATCGAGCTTCTATCTCGATGTGAATAAAGATGTCTTATACTGCGATAAAGAAAATTCTTTACGTAGAAGACAAGTCCAAACTGTCATTGATCGTTGCTTAGACATCTTAATGCGCTTATGGTCACCAATTCTTTCCTTCACGATGGAAGAAGTTTTCCAAAACGATCCAAATCATGAAGGCGAATATTGTGCTTTATTAGATTATCCAGAAGAAACGCATTTCTATGATGAATATCTATTACAAGATTATGCGAAATTCTTATCTTTCCGTAATGATGTTTTAAAGGCTTTGGAAGTGAAACGTGGCGAAGGTCAAATTGGCTCTGCTCAAGAAGCTCATGTATATGCGTATGTGGCTGATAAGGCTTTAAAAGAACAACTTCAAAGTTTATCGGAAGATGAATTAGCCCGTCTATTTGTTGTAAGTAAGATGACCATCGTAGACGAAATGAAAGACAATGAAACCATCCATGTTGAAAAACATAATGGTGTCCGCTGCGACCGTTGCTGGAATTATGTGGATCACGTCCATGATGTTCTTGAAACTCATGTTTGTGACCGCTGCTACGATGTCTTAAAGGAGTTTAATGATGAAGACGGAGAATAGATTTTTAAACGCCATCAAATGGTGGCTTAAATCTTTCTTATGGGTTGCGCCGTTAATCTTTGTGATCGACCAAGTAACCAAACTTCTCGTTTACTATAACGACACAAATATTACGGTGATTCCTAATTTCTTTACCATTAAATTAAGTTGGAATTTAGGGGCGGCGTGGTCTTTATTTGAAGAGCATCCAGCCATTTTAGCCATTATTTCCGTTGTTGGAACCATTGGCTTTATTACTTATTTAGCTTTAAAATACAAAACGATTTCATTCCGCTACCGCATGAGTATTCTTCTCATGCTTGCGGGATGTGCAGGCAACATGATTGACCGTGTTATGCAAGTATTTCCTAACAATATCCATTCGGGGAAAGGGGTTATTGATTTCTTAGCTTTCCGCTTATTTGATGCCTATAATTTCCCAGTATTTAATGTTGCAGATATGAGCTTAGTCATTGGTGTATTTTTACTAATGCTATTTATGATTTTAGATGAAGTGAGGCAAAAAAATGAACCCGAGAATAAAAGTGACAATGCCTGAGGAAACGCTCGGCATGCGCTTAGATAAAGCCTTATCTATCGCACTATCAAAGACGAGAAATCATATTGAAATCTTATTTGATGAAGGTCATATTTGGGTCAATGGTAAAAATGAAAAACCATCCTACCGCGTAAAAGAAAATGACGTGGTAGAATATAAAGAAAAAGAACTCGTACCATCTGAAATGAAAAAAGAGAATATTCCTTTAGATATCGTTTATGAAGATGAAGATCTCATGGTCATTAATAAACCTAGAGGCATGGTCGTACATCCTGCTAATGGACATCATGAAGGCACATTAGTGAACGCTTTATTAGGGTACTGTACGGATTTAAGCGGCATTAATGGGGTAGAAAGACCAGGAATTGTTCATCGCATTGATAAAGACACTTCGGGGTTACTCGTTGTTTGTAAAAATGATTTTGCCCATAACGAAATCGCTAAACAATTAAAAGATAAAACGATGCACCGCGAATATTACGCGTTATGTAAAGGTGTAATTAAAGAAGATGATGGTAAGATTATCGCGCCTATTGGAAGAGATCCTTACGATCGATTAAAAATGGCCGTGGACGTAAAAAACGGAAAAGAAGCGATTACTTTCTTCCATGTAGAAGAACGCTTTAACCAATATACTTTAGTAAGTGTCCGTTTATTTACGGGTAGAACGCATCAAATTCGCGTTCATATGCATTATATCGGACATCCCTTAGAAGGTGACCCTTTATATGGAAAAAAGAAAAATCTTTTATTCCAAAACGGTCAACTTCTGCACGCCTATCGTATTACCTTTATCCATCCAAGAACCCAAAAAGAAATGACGTTTGAAGTCCCATTACCTGACGACTTTAAAGCCGTTTTAGAAAGATTAAGAAAGTAAAAGGAACGCTATTTGCGTTCCTTTATTTCGTTATAGTTTTTAAAATTCTTTTTGGTATAGTTATCTAAAAAAGGATCGCCTTGTTTTAAATAGAATTGATAAGCAAATTCTGTAACATCTTTAGAGGCTCCAAGCGGTATAGTAGCCCCTAAGCGTTCGCTTGCATCTTGCATATATTTTAAAAAGTAATAACGGGCAAAGCAAGAAGCTAAAGCAACAGAAGGATAATGGGTTTCACCTTTGGTTTTAAAAGTGATGCCTTTTACAATATGATCAGCATCTTCTAAGTATCGATAATATAAATAGTCTTCACAAAATTGATCGACATATATAGGAGTGATGTGATGCGATTTTTCTTTTACGTTATATAAAGCATGATTATGTAGCCACGCTTTTAATTTATTTAAATTAAAGCCTTTATCTACCATTTCGTTATATTTGATAGGTGTTAATACCATCAAAGAAAAAGTGAAATGATCTAAAAGAGGCGGCACGATTTCCATAATTTTTTGGTCGGTTAATTTTTTAGAATCGGTAATTCCACTTTTTTTAACGAAGTCATAGTCTTCTTTTTTCATATAAACAGCGCAGACGATCATCGGACTAATGAAATCTCCTACGCCGACTTCATCGGATCCGATTTGATCACCCGTATCATCATATTCAATATCCTTTTTTTCGATAGGAAAGTGAAGCGTACCATAAGCTTGATATAGCTCGGCTTCGCTAGTGGCATTTGGCCCTTGAAAAACAATTTTATAAACTGAGGATTTTTTTGATTGATAGCAAGTGATTACTAAATTATCTTTTTTAGCTTGAAAGAGAACGTAATCTAACTTTATATCGCTTAATAAAAACGAGGCATAATTCTTTTGAATTACTTCCATGCCTTCTTTAGATGTTTCTAATGTCACTACGCTATATTTTTCCATGGTTTTATCTCCTTTTTTATCTTATCACACGTGGAAAAAAACATGAACAAGTATAGATAAATTATTTCATGAAATTTTAGAAGTGTAAAATATGATAAATGAAGAAAATAAATTATTTTTTAGGAATTTTTTTATTTATTGCGTATACGAAATAAAATGAAAAATTCCTAATTTTTTCTTTAAAAAACACGAATTA